>JGI12316J15309_10000347_pt1:415000-527500 | contig 534370 bp, 490 predicted proteins | sample MarCyaLeptolynsp_FD_15309 | JGI IMG/M metagenome (IMG submission 15309)
GGAGCTTGTTCCATTGAGGCGGGATTACACCCCTGCCGGGACGATGCTGTTGGATGATTGTGTTGGACGGGTCCGTTTTGGTTCGTCCCTGTGCCCAGAAAGTTGCAAGACTTTTCGGACAAGCTATAGGGACTGCTTCAAACGGGCTTTGCCCGGTACATACGATTGGCGTTGCCTGACCGCGCGTCATTGGACACATCTCGAGAAGCTGGTCTTAAGATATGGCTTTTTGGCAGTACCGGCGTATTGCCAGGATAAAAGCTGTATCGACACGTCAATGACATTTTTAATGATGCCTGATTGTTCTTCAATATCGTTGTTGAAGGATCGGGTATTGTGCTGGTTTGCAGACACTTACAACAGTCGGATGACTTTTGGTCTGTGATCGGATTGTGTGGCATCCTTCGGGGTTTTGCATGATCCGTTTCGGTCCCCTTCGAGCGCAAGCGAGAAGGACAAGGCATCGAAACCAACAAGAAGGATGGGCATTGGCAATGAGAACGATCAAGTGTCAAAAGGGCATTTGGTGGATGCCTTGGCATGCACAGGCGATGAAGGACGTGATACGCTGCGATAAGTTGCGGGGAGCTGCGAATAAGCTTTGATCCGTGAATTTCCGAATGGGGCAACCCACCTTTGATATCTGGAAAATTTAAGATGCTCGAACGAGCATCTTATCTTTCCAGATATCTAACAAAGGTATCTTACCCTGAATCCATAGGGGTTAAGAAGCGAACGCGGGGAACTGAAACATCTAAGTACCCGTAGGAAAGGACATCAACCGAGACTCCGTTAGTAGTGGCGAGCGAACGCGGACCAGGCCAGTGGCAATATTGAGACAAGCAGAACCGTCTGGAAAGTCGGGCCGTAGTGGGTGATAGCCCCGTATGCGTCATTTGAGATATTGTCCTTGAGTAAGGCGGGACACGTGAAATCCTGTCTGAATTTGGGGGGACCACCCTCCAAGCCTAAGTACTCGTGCATGACCGATAGCGAACCAGTACCGTGAGGGAAAGGTGAAAAGCACCCCGACGAGGGGAGTGAAAGAGATCCTGAAACCGAATGCCTACAAACTGTTGGAGGGCGGTCTCCAAATTCTTTGAATTTGGTGACCCTTCTTTTGCGCTCACGCATGAGCGGCCCCTTGGGCCTATGCTCCGCGGGGGCGCCGGACGACCGGCGACGGCCGTTCGGCCTTGCGAAGCCTTGCGGCTTCGGCTTCTTTTTCCATGATGGATTATCAAGGGAAAAAGGCCGGTGCGAGAGCACCGCAAGCGCGACTGCGCGTCGCCGCTGTTGCGGCGCGCCCGCGCAGGCCAGATCACCGCAGGTGATCGGAGCGGCCGAGAGCGAAAAGAGATGGTCATCAAATGCGAAGCATTTGGTGACCGCCTGACAGCGTACCTTTTGTATAATGGGTCAGCGACTTAGTATAGCGAGCAAGCTTAAGCCGATAGGTGAAGGCGTAGCGAAAGCGAGTCTGAACAGGGCGTTCAGTTCGTTGTATTAGACCCGAAACCGAGTGATCTAGCCATGAGCAGGTTGAAGGTTGGGTAACACCAACTGGAGGACCGAACCCGTATCTGTTGCAATAGATTGGGATGACTTGTGGCTAGGGGTGAAAGGCCAATCAAACTCGGAAATAGCTGGTTCTCCGCGAAATCTATTTAGGTAGAGCGTCGAGTGAATACCTTTGGGGGTAGAGCACTGGATGGGCTATGGGGGCTCACCGCCTTACTGATCCTAACCAAACTCCGAATACCAAAGAGTACTACTCGGCAGACACACGGCGGGTGCTAACGTCCGTCGTGGAGAGGGCAACAACCCTGACCTCCAGCTAAGGTCCCCAAGTTATGGCTAAGTGGGAAAGGATGTGAGGATCCCAAAACAACCAGGATGTTGGCTTAGAAGCAGCCATCATTTAAAGAAAGCGTAACAGCTCACTGGTCTAAATAAGGGTCTTTGCGCCGAAAATGTAACGGGGCTCAAGCCATACACCGAAGCTGAGGGCTTGCACTTGTGCAAGCGGTAGCGGAGCGTTCTGTAAGTCTGTGAAGGGATATCCGTGAGGTGTCCTGGAGATATCAGAAGTGCGAATGCTGACATGAGTAGCGATAAAGAGGGTGAGATGCCCTCTCGCCGAAAGACCAAGGGTTCCTGCTTAAAGTTAATCTGAGCAGGGTTAGCCGGCCCCTAAGGCGAGGCCGAAAGGCGTAGTCGATGGGAACGACGTTAATATTCGTCGGCCTGGTGGTAGTGACGGATCTTGTGTGTTGTCAGTCCTTATTGGATTGGTCTGGCAGCGAAGAGGTTCCAGGAAACAGCTCCACCGTATAGACCGTACCCGAAACCGACACAGGTGGTCAGGTAGAGTATACCAAGGCGCTTGAGAGAACTGCGTTGAAGGAACTCGGCAAATTGCACGCGTAACTTCGGAAGAAGCGTGACCTTCACGAGGGCAACCTTGTGGGGGTGGCACAGACCAGGGGGTAGCGACTGTTTATCAAAAACACAGGGCTCTGCGAAGTCGCAAGACGACGTATAGGGTCTGACGCCTGCCCGGTGCCGGAAGGTTAAAAGGAGAGGTGCAAGCCGCGAATTGAAGCCCCGGTAAACGGCGGCCGTAACTATAACGGTCCTAAGGTAGCGAAATTCCTTGTCGGGTAAGTTCCGACCTGCACGAATGGCGTAACGACTTCCCCGCTGTCTCCAACGCAGACTCAGTGAAATTGAACCCCCCGTGAAGATGCGGGGTTCCTGCGGTCAGACGGAAAGACCCCGTGCACCTTTACTATAGCTTTACACTGGCATTCGTGTCGGCATGTGTAGGATAGGTGGTAGGCTTTGAAGCGCAGGCGCCAGCCGGAGTGGAGCCATCCTTGAAATACCACCCTTATCGTCATGGATGTCTAACCGCGACCCGTTATCCGGGTCCGGGACAGTGTATGGTGGGTAGTTTGACTGGGGCGGTCGCCTCCCAAAGAGTAACGGAGGCGCGCGATGGTAGGCTCAGACCGGTCGGAAATCGGTCGTCGAGTGCAATGGCATAAGCCTGCCTGACTGCGAGACTGACAAGTCGAGCAGAGACGAAAGTCGGTCATAGTGATCCGGTGGTCCCGCGTGGAAGGGCCATCGCTCAACGGATAAAAGGTACGCCGGGGATAACAGGCTGATGACCCCCAAGAGTCCATATCGACGGGGTTGTTTGGCACCTCGATGTCGGCTCATCGCATCCTGGGGCTGGAGCAGGTCCCAAGGGTTTGGCTGTTCGCCAATTAAAGCGGTACGTGAGCTGGGTTCAGAACGTCGTGAGACAGTTCGGTCCCTATCTGCCGTGGGTGTAGGAATATTGATAGGATCTGCCCCTAGTACGAGAGGACCGGGGTGGACACATCTCTGGTGGACCTGTTGTCGTGCCAACGGCATAGCAGGGTAGCTATATGTGGAAAGGATAACCGCTGAAAGCATCTAAGCGGGAAACCAACCTAAAAACAAGTATTCCCTATCAGAGCCGTGGAAGACTACCACGTTGATAGGCTGGAGGTGGACGTGCGGTAACGCATGAAGCTGACCAGTACTAATCGCTCGATCGTCTTGATCGTTCCCATTGCTTATGTCCATCCAATGGATGGACAACGCATCTATAGCGCTCACGCATGAGCGGGCCTTCGGCCCTATGCTCCGCGGGGGCGGGCAATCACCGGCGGAAACCCGCCGTGCCCGACGCGCTCTTGCGCTTGCGAAGCCTTGCGGCTTCGAAGGCGTAAACATCGCGATCGCAAAAAGATCAAATTCCCAAAAACAGCAAATCCAGCTTCTCAAACTTTGCGCTTCGCCGACCTGGTGGTCATGGCGGGGTGGCCGCACCCGTTCCCATCCCGAACACGGCCGTGAAACACCCCAGCGCCGATAGTACTTCGTCTCAAGACGCGGGAGAGTAGGTCATCGCCAGGTCCGCTAAACGCAAAACAAATCTTCTCAATGCAAACACATTCAGTTTCCGCGGGGTGGAGCAGCCCGGTAGCTCGTCAGGCTCATAACCTGAAGGTCGCAGGTTCAAATCCTGCCCCCGCAACCAAATAAGCTATTGATATTGCTTAGCAAAAGGCCCGCCGTTCTGGCGGGCCTTTTGCGTTTGTGCTCTGTTGGCCACCAAGCGAACCGGCCCGGTGATTCACAGAACGGACATTGGCGCCCATACGGGATCACTGCTTTTTCGGTGGTGTATAACCGTCGGCAAGGATGATTGGCAGGTGGGTCCAGCTTGTATTGTCGGGAAGCCGCATCCATGCGCCGGCTGCAAGTGCCCCGCCATCGACGACGATGGTGGTGCCGGTGACCCAGCCTGATAACCGTTCCGATGCCAGGAACAGGGCGGCTCCGGCGGAGTCCGATCCTTCCCCGAAACGGCCGATCGGAAACCAGCGCTTGAGATAATCCAGGTTTTCCGGCGGAACCCGGGGTGTCGCGGTGATCTGCGCCGAATTGGTGGTCTCCGGCGCCACGGCGTTGACCCGGATGCCGTCCTGCCCGAGTTCGACCGCGAGACTTTGCGTAAAGCCCGTAATGGCTGCCTTGAAAGCGGCGTAGACAACCGTCAACGGAATGCCGCGAAAGACCTCGACCGTCGACAGATTGATGATACTGCCGCCGTCGCCGCTTGCCTGCATCAAGGGGATTGCCGCCCGTGTCACGGTGAACATGTGGAGCAGGTTGACGTTGTAGAGCGCATTCCATTCTTCTTCCGTCGAATCGACGAAATAGCTCTTGTAGCCGAGATAGTCCCCGACATTGTTGACCAGGACGTCGAGCCTGCCGAAACGCTGCTCGATGGCCGCGATGACGCGGGAGACATCTTCGGATTTGCAGACATCGGCCTCAATGACGTGGTGACTGCCGCCAAACTGGTCGAAATGCGCGCGCAGCTCCTTGACACGCTGCGGGTCGATTTCGGCAACGGTGACGCTCATGCCCGCCCCGGCGAACAGTTCCGCCGTGGCGCGCCCGATCCCGGCTCCGCCCCCGGTAATGAGCGCCACTTTCCCGCCGAGGCCGAGGATGGAATTTTCTGCTTCGGTCATCGGGGTTTTCCTCCATTGTTGAATTCATGCGCGTTCAGCGCATTGTCTCATCGACCTGAAAGGTCTGAATGGCGTCGACAACAAGTTGGCGGCGGGTGAACAGCCAGCCATCCGCTGTCCGCTGGAACCGGTCCAGGTACCGAATGGTCATTTCGGTGCACTGTTGCTGTCCCGCTCCCTCATGAAAGAAGTGGCGGGCGATCGAGTAGGTCTGCGCCGAAGCCTGGTCATCGACGATTTCCGGCACCTGGTTCAGGACAGCGTGAAAGGTTCGGCTGTAGCGCTCGCGCAGCATCTGCGGCACCCCGGACAGCGCTTGACGGCCGGCAAAGCGGCCGCGTGGCGCCTCGAGCACTCCGTCGGTGGTGAACTGGGCGGCGAACAGTTCTCCGTCACCCGTGTCGACGGCCAGCGCATAACGGTCCGCCAGGCGCCTGATCGCCAATCCGGCCATGAGATCGTCGGCCTGCGGCTCCATCCGGCACGCCTCACGCGCCGCCGAGCCGCGCAACAATCTCATCCACCGCGCGCCGGACATCGTTTCGCGCATAACCAAGGGTTTCGGTTTCAGCCGGATCAGGCTCATAGGCAAGAACCACGCCGCGACCGGGGACGATGAAGGCGTCGGGCAGCAAGGGGTGTTCGGCATCGCGTTCCTCGACGGTTCGCGGACTGCCGACCGCGTCGAAGATCATCTGGAAGAAGGCCTGAAACGTCAGGTTTTCATCGCCGATCAAATAGGCCTTGCCGGTTTCCGCGCGTTGCAATGCGCCCCAGATCGCCTCGCACAATGAGCGCACGGACATGTAGTTCGTGCCGCCGGACGGCGCGAAATCGGGAATGTCGGGTTTTTCGCCCCGGGCCCAGGCGGCAAGCGTCTCGTAACGCACTGCCGGGACGCCCGGCATGGTGCCGACGATCGATGGCGGGTTCAGCGTGCTGACATTGAAATCATCGGAAGCCAGCGCCCGGGCGCCCTCGTCGGCAAGATGGCGCGCCCGCACATAAGCGTTTTCGGCAATCAGCCGCGGCATGACCTGGTGATAGTAGCTGCCCAGTTGCACCAGCCGGCCGACGCCGGCCCGGCGCGCCAGGGCGACAAAATCGGGCACACCCTCGATCTGCGTCCGGCGCCAGAATTCCACCTCATCCGTTCCCCTCGGCAAATGGCGAATGTCGTTGCCGGCAGCAAAGACAATCGCATCGAAGGGTGCGAGGTCCGCCTCCGCGAAGTCCTTGTTCGTGTAGTCACCGATCAGGGTGGGAAATGGTGCCAGCGGCGACCCGTCCGGCGGCGGTTTGCGTGCCGCGAGAACCACCTCGTTGCCTTTTGATTGCAGAAAAAGGGCGGCATGTCCGCCGATCATCCCGGTTCCGCCGACAATCAGGATTTTCATGGGTGCGCTCCGCGGGCTGTTCGGTTCCAGCGGGTAATGGCATCGGCGCACCGGTGCCGCATCGTCCGGATCGACTAGGGTCCATCATCCGGCGCATGACGCCGTACGAGATCGAGGAAATGCGCCTGCTCACCGCCGCCATGCACCGCAAGCGCAGCGCCGGTGATGAATTTCGCCAGAGGGCTGGCCAGCAGCAGCGCGGCGTCGGCGATGTCCGAGGCGCGAACCATGCGTTTCATCGGCGTTGCCTCGGCAATCGCGTCCATCGCCTCACGCGAACCGTAAGTCGCCAGGGCATCTTCGGTTTCAACCAGACCGGCGATAATCGCATTGACGCGGGTTTTCGGCCCCCATTCCTGCGCAAGGCTTGCCGTCAGATTGATCAATCCGGCCTTGGCAGCGCCATAGACGGCCGTGCCGGGTGATGGACGGGTGCCCGACACGCTGGCGATGTTGATGATCGCGCCGCCGCTGTCCTGCTGCGACATGATGCGGTGTGCGGCCTGCGACAGATAGATGGGTCCCAACAGATTGAGTTCGACGATCGCCTTGGAAAATCGCGGCGATGCGGTTGCGACGTCCGAGGCGGGCGAACCGCCGGCATTGTTGACCAGCAGGTCGAGCCGGCCATGTTGTTCCGCAATGGCGGTGATGAGCGCCGCGCAGGCGTCGGGTTCGCGGACATTGCAGGCCATGAAATCAGCGCGGCGTTCTCCGGCCTCCGGCACCTTTTCCGGCCGATTGCGGCCGCATATGACGACCGTGGCGCCAGCTTTGAGCAGCCGGCCGGCAATCGCCCGCCCGATGCCGCGCGTTCCGCCCGTCACCAGAGCGACGGCGCCGTCCAGCGAGATGGTCGAAGTATCGGCATCGCCGGTCATGTGTCTATCCTGTGCAACGCTCGGTTTCGTGGCTCATTCGTGCAATCATCATAGACAATAGATCATCAGACCGCAGCAACGGTCGTCCTTTCGGACGATGCCGGCCACCGCGCCATGAACATAGTATGTGACATGTATCAAACCCCAGCGTCGTTGATCCTCCCATGACCGTCAGCCGCAGCGACAGCCGGTTCACCACACTCCCCGCGATGGTCGAGTGGGCTGCCGAGACCTTCGGCGATGCGTCGGCGATCGAGGACGGCGATATATGCCTGTCGTTTCGCGATCTGGACGAGGCACGCCGCCGGTCCGCAAGGGCCCTCATCGCCGCCGGGGTGCAAAGGGGCGACCGGGTCATGATCTGGGCGCCCAATAGCTGGAAATGGCTTGTCGCAGCGCTTGGCATTGTCAGTGTCGGTGCCGTGCTGATCCCCACAAGCACGCGTTTCAAGGGCACCGAGGTCGGCGAACTCATTCGGCGCGGTGGTGCCACGATGCTGTTTTCCGTGGGCACGTTTCTGGGGCGCTATTACCCCGGGCAGTTGGACGCTGAGGCCCGCGCCGCGCTGAACAGGATCGTCGTTTTCGACACGCCCCGCTCCGGCGATATGTCCTGGGACCGCTTCCTCGAAGAGGGGCGGTCGGTGACACAGGCCCGGCAGAAAGAGCGGCAGGCGGCGGTGGGACCGGAGGATCTGTGCGATCTGCTGTTTACATCCGGGACAACCGGATACCCCAAGGGTGTGCAATATGCGCATCGGCAATGCCTGATGGTCATCGATGCCTGGGCGACCCGGGTTGGGGTCATCCGCGGCGACCGGGTGCTGGTGATCCCGCCATTTTTTCATGCCTTCGGCTATCGCTCTGGCGCCCTCGTCTCGGTGATGCGCGGCGCCGTGCTGATTCCGCACCAGACCTATGATCCGGAGGAGATTCTTGCACGGGTGGAGCGCGACAGAATTTCCGTCATTGCCGGGCCGCCGGCAATTTTTCACGGCATGCTGCAGCATCCCAAAATGGCGGATTTCGATCGCTCGAGCCTGCGTCTTGGCGTTACCGGCGGCGCGGTGGTGCCGTCGACGCTGATCCGTCGGATGCGCTCGGACCTGGGCTTCAAGGGCGTCGTCAACGGCTATGGCCTCACCGAATGCGGCGGCTATGGAACCATGTGCAGCGTCGACGATGATGACGACACCATCGCCAACACCGCCGGCAAGCCGTTTCCGGACACGCAGGTCCGCATCATGGATGAACTCGGTACGCTGTTGGCCGACGGCGAGCGCGGCGAAGTTGTTGTGCGCGGCTATCTGGTGATGAAGGGATACGACAAGGACCCCGAGGCGACACGGAAAACCATCGACAAAGCCGGATGGCTGCATACCGGCGATATCGGCTATTTCGACGGGGACGGCAATCTGCGCATCGAGGACCGCCTGAAGGATATGTATATATGCGGCGGATTCAACTGTTATCCGGCGGAGATCGAGCGGCTGATGAGTGCCCATCCGGCGGTTGGCCAGATCGCTGTCATCGGGGTGCCCGACGAGCGCATGGGCGAGGTCGGCGAGGCCTTTGTCGTGCTGCGCCCCGGCGCCAGCGCAACCGGTGAGGAGCTGATCGACTGGGCACGGTCCAACATCGCCAATTTCAAGGTGCCGCGCACCATCGTGTTCCGCGACGCCCTGCCCACCAGCCCGCAGGGCAAGGTTCTGAAAACGGCCCTGCGGGAGGAAGCCTCAGGCCGGACCGGTTGATTGCCTGAAAACCGGCTTTGCCTGCACCATCGTCAGGCGTTCAGACCGGATGAACAGGCGCGAAAGTCGCGGACGGCGGGTCCTGCGTCATCGAGCGGCACGGTCACGGCCCGGTCACCAAGCAGTGCCGTCGCGGTCTGGTTGAACTCAAGCCCGTTCAGGACATTGCCGAAGCCGCTATCGGTGACCGTCACGGTCGCACCATCAGGTGAAATCACCTGCCGGTCGGTTCTGATGGTGTTGCCGCGCGGCCCATCGAAACGCATCGCGAAAACCGGGCCGTTCGGCCATGGGCGTTGCGACGTGATGGCAATGGAATATTCAGGGATCGCCGGATCGTAAGTGACCCGGACGGAGGTGTTCACACCGTCATAGGTCAGTTCGCAAATACGACCCGATTTGGCCTCCCAGGCCAGGGCGGGCGCGGTGGTCAGCAGAAGAATCGCAAGAACACGCATCATAAAGTCAATATAGCAGATCGCGACTCTTTGCGTGTCGGAATTCAGCGATGCGGTGCGTATCGGAACCCTTTCGGCCGCGCCATTGCGGTTTGACCGGCTGGCTGTGGACACGTAAATGCTGGATAGCCGTTAACAAACGGTCGTTTTCGACGTGGTTTTGCCGGCTTTTGAATGGCAGCATCAAGCCCCGGCTGCACTATGGCCCAATGGTCGATCATGCGGCGTTTCGTGCAGCGCTTATTGAACCGAATTGTGTGTTGGCCTACCACAATTCCGCAAACCCGTTGCAACAACCGACCCTTCGAAAAGGAACACACAGCATGATTGCTTACGTCACCGTCGGTGCTGATGACATTGCTCGCGCGAAGCGGTTTTACTCTGCGTTCCTGCCGGCCCTTGATTACGAAGTTGAGGAGGGCCCTGAGGGCCTGAGCTACGCGCTGCCCGAACAACCGGGTCAGTCTGTCGTTCTGCCGGAATTCTACGTTAAACCACCGTTCGATGGACAGCCGGCCTCGACCGGGAACGGTTCCATGATCGCATTTCAGGCGCGCAGCCAAAGCCAGGTTCGTGACCTTCATTCCGCCGCGCTTGCCGCAGGCGGTTTTGACGAGGGCCAGCCGGGCTTCCGCGACGCGTACAGCTCTCATTTTTATGTTGGCTATCTTCGCGACCCTCAAGGCAACAAGATCGCGCTGTTCTCCAGCGATCCGAACGAACCCGGGCGAGACGGATAAGGCGGTTAGACCGGCGTTGAAAGCGTATTGTTCGCCCGTCTTCCCGGACAGCCGTCATTCACGCTTCCGGTTCCATTCAAACCTGATGCGCTCCAACCGGAATATTCGGTGCGCAGGATCTGATCCCAACTTGATGCTTGAGTTTGAAATAGCTAGAGCAGGGAGGCGGGTTTAGACCGTTTCCTGTTTTGTCAGAAACGAGACAGCGGTGCCGACCTTTGATTTTGTTGATGCATTCAGGTTTTGCCGATTCCGTCAAAACCTGAATTGCTCTAAAGGGCGAAGATATGGTTCAGGTGAAAAAGGCCGAGGTGCGTGAGGCAATTTTGGACGCGGCGACGCGTTTGTTCGTCGAGAAGGGATTTGTCGGCACCTCCACCAATGATATCGGCCAGTTCGCGCGCGTCGCGCCGTCAGCCATCTACACCTATTTCGATTCCAAGCTGGACCTGTTCTATCAGATATTCAGTCCCTGGCTGAAGGCGCGGCTCGATCAGCTTGAACGGGACCTCGAACAGATTGACAGCCACCGCGAAAAGGTCCGGCGCATCGTCGAGGCGATCTGGCATGACATTCCGCTGGAAGACAATTGTTTCGCCAACAATCTGATGCAGGCGGTATCGACCGCGACGCCAGCCGATCATTACAGTGGTGCGTTGCTGGAATCATGTGAACGGCGCGTGGCGAAAATGTTGAAGGTGGCGGAGCCCGAGCCGCTGCACGCCAGCCACCACTATGCCAGCATGGCGCATATCCTGTTCATGTCGTTCAACGGTTTTGTTGCTGGTGCCTATCTCGGTGTCAGGATGGACAAGACCGGCCCGGCGGTCCAGGCGATGACTGATCTGATCGTCAGGGCGCCGATCCCGATGAATGCCGCAAACCAGGGCTGAATCCCGATTGGTTCGTTGGAGCAATTCAGGGTTTGACGGAATCGGCGAAACCTGAACGCCTCAACAAAATCGAGGGCCGACACCGTTGTCCCGTTTCGGACAAACCGGCGCATAGGTTAAATGGTCACCACAGCCTAAAAAACCATGTCATCGAGATCCTTGATGTCCGCCAGCATGGCCATCGCGGAAAAGGACGCCTCGGCGGCGGCGGCATTGGCCGAGCCGCAGCAATCGCGCGCCATGATGACCCGGTAGCCGAGATCGGCCGCATGCCTCACCGTATGTTCGACCGAATATTGTGTTGCGAGCCCGGCAACGGCAATATCGGTCACGGAGCGCGCCTTGAACAACTCTTCCAGCCCGGTTCCCTGAAACGCATTGTTGCAGGTATGGACGAGCTGCAAATCATCCGTTTCGGGTTCGAACCCGTGCATAGGAGCCGCGCCCCAGGACCCTTGCTTGAGGGCACCCAGCGCCTCCGCGGCCAGAAACAGTTTTCCGTTGCGCGGCAGATCGGAATAGTCGGGCTTGAATGCGATATGCACGTGCACAACGAGCCAGCCCGCCGCGCGCGCCCGGCCGATCAGTGTTCGCGACCGGGCGAGAAAGGGTTCGGATGCATTGGAATCCCGGTCGACCGCAAACGGGATCAGGCCGTCCGGATGGCAGATATCGTTTTGAAAGTGCAGCGCGATCAGCGCGTTTTTCATCTCATCCTCGCTGGAAAACCCGTTCAAGCCTTCGCGGCGTAATAGCGTATGGCGAAGTCGATCCACTCCGGCGCCTCCCAATCGGGATGTTCGGCGCGAATCTTCGGACCCAGCGTGTTGACGATCGCATCGGCGTCACTGCCGGCCTTTACCTCTGCGGCGACACGCTTTCCAAGGTCCAGCATGTAATGACGCACGGTGGAGAGGATTTCGGTGCCGCCGGTCGAACCATGACCGGGAACGACAATCTTCGGCGCCGACCTTTCCAGCGTCGCGAGGATCTCGGCCCAATTGTCGGCATCGATGTCGGCATCATCGGGCGGGAACCAGGGGAAGATCGGAAAGATACGTTCCTCGGCGAGGTCGCCGACGAAAACCACGCCCGCATCGGGAATGCTGACGACCTGGTCGCCCCCCGTGTGCGCCAGACCGTAGGTGCTGAACTTGGCCGTGCGGCCGCCGAGATCGATTGTGTGCGTATCGCCCTCGTAGACCTCGTCCGGCATCACCAGTTCCGTGTCTTCAAGCGCGGCGGCAACGCCCGGACCGAAGCTGCGGAACATGCCGAGATAAGCTTCGCCCTTGGCGGCCAGCTCATCGCGTTGCGCAGCGTTGTAGACAATGGTCGAGACGCCCTTGAAGACCTGCGCGCCGTAGCCGTGCTCCGGATGAAAATGGGTGAGCGTCAGGATCAGCCGCCGGCCGTCGGCCAGGCGCCTGGCGACATCCAGGACTTTTTGTCCGTTTGCAGGCCCCATGCCGGTGTCGATGACCAGCGCGCTGTCCGTGCCGAGCACGATGCCGATATTTGGAACCAGCGGCACGCGGCGGTCGCCGATGATGTAGACGTCAGTGGCGATCTCGGTCAGCGCGTCCGGGTCGACGTTTGGCGGTGGAGGAGGCGTTTCAGTCATATCGGTTTCCTTGGATCTGGTTCGGTGGACAGGGAGTTTTCGGAGGCGTGGATCCGGCGCGGCCAGGATATTTCCCGGCCGCCGGCAATGCCGTTCGGTCGAAACAGGATGATGAGGAGCATGAGAAGCGCCAGGGCGGCGTCGCCCAGCCCGCCGGGTGCGGCGATCGTGGTCGCGCCGATTGTCACGCCGACTTCGGCCTGCCGCATGAGTTCGGTGAGCAAGGTGATGACGATCGCGCCTGCTACCGCGCCCGTCAGGCTGCGCATGCCACCGATTACCAGCATGGCGAGAATGAGGAAGGTGAGGTCGAGATAGAAGGTTTCCACCCGCACCGTTCCCAGGAAATGCGCCAGCAATACGCCGGATATGCCGGACAGGAAAGCGCTGATCACGAAGGCGAGCAACCGGTGTGAAACCAGCTGGACGCCGCTCGCCGCCGCCGCGACTTCATCCTCGCGGGATGCCCGGAGCAGCAGGCCGGAACGCGATTCCTGATGAACGAAAGCAATTGTAATGGCGATCACGGCCCAGGCCGCCGCTGTCCACAGCCCGACATAGATGGGCAGCCCCATCAGCGAATTCTGGCCGCCGGTGAGGGACGTCCAGTTGCCGAGGACTACATAGGTAACCACGAGGATGGCGAAGGTCGCAATGCTCGCCGAGATGCCCGACAGGCGCATCAGGGGAAAGCCGGCGACCAGGGCAACCAGTGCGGCGGCAAGGCCGCCGGCCAATGCCGCGCCGATCACCGGCCATTGCGCTGCCGCAAGAAAAGCCGGCAGGTCGGGCAGGAACACGCCTTTCGCGGCTGCCGACATGGTCAGCAGGGCCGAGGCATAGGCGCCGATCGCCATGAACGCGACATTGCCGAAGGAGAGCACGCCCGAATTGCCGACGAAGACATAGAGTCCGACCACGGCCACCAGATTGATCAGCCCCTGGGTGATGCGGCGCTGCATCACCGTTGGCGCGAATTCGGCCGCACCGGCGAGCACCAGAACCACGGCGATAAGAACGGCAAGCGGCGCCCATCGGCCGGCCATCCGCTCCCGTAGCGTGACCGCCGTCATCATATTCGCTCCTTGAGGCCGCGCGCTGGCACCAGACCCTGTGGCCGGAACAGCAGCACGGCCGCCACGGCGACGAACAGAAAAGCCTCGCGGAAGACGCGCAGATCGGGCGGCAGCAGCGCCTGCAGCAGGATCGTCACCGCCCCGACCAGGAAACCGCCCAGGGCGGCGCCCGGCAGGCTGCCGAGGCCGCCAATGACCGTGCCGACAAAGGCGATGATCACGAGTTGCAGACCCATGCGCGGCTGCACCAGACCGGTTTGCGCCACGTAAAGGCAGGCAACTGCGGCGGCCAGCATGCCGCTTATGGCAAAGGCCGTGGCGATCACCCGGTTGGCCCGGATACCCAGGACCTCCGCCATCCGGAAGTTCTCCGCCGCCGCCCGCATCTCCAGACCGATCCGTGTCGATTTCAGAAACCAGGTCGTGCCGACGAGCAGGACCACGCTGACCAGGATGGTCACCAGTTGCAGAAGCTGCAACCGGACCCCGGCGATCTCGACATTGCTGGCCAGCATCGGCAGAAAATCGAGCCCCTTGGCGCGCGAGCCGACGCCCATGATCATCACTTTTTCAATGAAGAAGCTGACCGCGAAGGAGGCGATGAGAAGTGTCGCCGGGTCCCCGCCGCGCAAGGGCCGAAAGGCTGCGCCTTCAATCACCAGGGCAAGAAGGACGGCAACGGCCAGCGCGCCGACAATGGCCAGCAGGACCGACTGTGTCAACAGCACAAAGACGGCGTAACCGGCGATGGTGATGAGCTGGGCATGGGCGAAATTGATCAGCCGCATGACACCGAAAATCAGACCTATGCCGAGCGCGGTGAGCGCGTAAAGCCCGCCCACGGAGACCGCATCGACGAGGATCTGCACGCTTTGTTCGATCACGCGCCACCCCTCCCATCCGTCATGCTGACGCCGAAATAGGCGGCGTCGAAGGATTGGTGACTGCCGATCTCGTCCGGTGAACCCTGCAGCGTGAACGCCCCCTGGCTCATGATGCAGGCCCGGTCGGCCAGTTCGAACGCGCGCGCGGCGTTTTGCTCGACGACGAGCAGCGCCGTGCCGCGTGAACGGATGTCGCGCAGGATGGCGTAGACCTTGTCGACAATGGTCGGCGCGAGCCCGAGAGACGGCTCATCCAGCAGCAGCAGCCGTGGCCGGGACAACATGGCCCGGGCGATGGCGAGCATCTGCTGCTCGCCGCCGGAAAGCTGTCCGGCCGGCTGGTCACGGCGTTCGCCGAGGATCGGAAAATCGGAGAACACGGCCTCGATATCAGACAGGACCGCGTCGTCGCGGCGCACGGTGGCGCCGAGGCGAAGGTTTTCCAGGACCGTCAGGCTGCCGAAGATATTGCGGCCTTCGGGAACAAGGGCGACGCCATGATGGACGACATCCGACAGGGCAAGGCCGGCAAGCGGCACGCCGGCCAGGTCGATCATCCCGGATTCAGGCCGGATGATGCCGGCAATGGCCGAAAGCAGCGACGTCTTGCCGGCTCCGTTCGGCCCGACAATGGCCACGGTTTCACCGGCATGCACCTTGAGATCGACCCCGTGCACCGCGGTGATCGCGCCGTAGCGAACCACCAGGTCGCGCACGTCCACAAGACAGTTGTCGGGCACAGTGTCTGGCATGCTCATGATCACGTTGTCGCGTTGCCCAGATAGGCTCTGCGGACCGCCGGATCGGCCTGGATTTCCTGCGCAGAGCCGGAAGCGATGGTTTTGCCGCCGCCTAGCACGTGGATATGATCGCACAGGCTCATCACCAGCGCCATATTGTGCTCGATGACGAGAATGCCGCAGCCATAGCGGTCGCGGATGGACAGAATGATCCGCCGGAGGTCATCGGCTTCGGCCGCCGCCAGACCGGCGGCAGGTTCGTCGAGGAGAAGGAACTGCGGCTCCAGGGCAAGCGATCGTGCAAGGCCGGCGCGCCGTTCCTCGCCGTAGCTCAACGCCGTAGCGGGCTGGGCGGCGCAATGGGCAAGGTCGAACTCGGCGAGCAATTGATGCGCACGCCGCCGCGCCTCGCCACGGCCGATGCCGCGCCCGACCAGGCTGACCTCGATATTCTCGGAGACGGTCAGGCCCCTGAACAGCCTGACGGCCTGAAAGCTCCTGGCGATGCCGGCTCTTGCGAACGCCCCGGGCGTCAGCCCGTTCATCATGCGGTCGGCAAGGCGGACCGATCCGGCATGCGGGCGTTGAAATCCCGACAGGATATTGACGAGCGTGGTCTTGCCGGCGCCGTTCGGGCCGATAAGACCGAGTATGTCGCCCGGTGAAACGGCAATCGATATGTCGTCATTGGCAACCAGTCCGCCGAAGCGGACCGTTACGCCTTCGGCCACCAGTCGCAAACCGCTTTTTTCCACGTCTTGCCGGCGCGATGCCGTCAGAACTCGGGATATTTCTCGACGGAGTAACGTCCTTCCGCCGAAAACTTGCCGTCCTGCACGCCGATGATCGCCATCGGGCGCGTCGTCTCGATATGAAGCTCCGGTGTCCATGTCGTCGGCCCGATCACCAGCGGCTCCTTGTCGAATGTGTCCAGAACCGCGGCGACCTTGTCCCCGTCGAGAGACCCGGCCTTGTTGGCGGCCTTCGCCCAGGCCTGGACGGCGGAGTAGCCACGCAGCCCGTATGAAACGTCGGCCTTCTTGCCGTAGGTCTTCTCGAAACGCTCGAAAAAGGCGTTCACGTCCGGATCGGGATCATCGCCATATTTGGAGCCGTAATTGACGACATAGAAGTCGCTGAGATCCGGCACGCTGCCGATCCAGTAGTCTCCATCCATCGACTCTCCGGTCAAAATGGCGGCCTCTATGCCGGCGGCGCGCATCTGACGGATCGCGCTCGGCCCGCCCGGTGCATAGGAGCACAGGAAGACGATGTCGGGCTTTTCGGCAAGGCTGGTGATACGCGTCACCTGCGCGGCGATCGTGGCATCGCCATTGAGGAATGTGTCCTCACCGAGCAATCCTGGCGCGCCGGCAACTTCCTTCCAACGCTCCGCGAAGCTGCCGCACAGCGACTTGGTGTAGGAGATGGTGTTGTCGAGCAGCACATAGGCTGTCTTCCAGCCCTTCGTGTTGTAAGCCCATTCGGCCAGCAGCGCGCCCTGCGCCTGTCCGGCATTCGAGACCGAATAGGCGAGGGGGCCGATGCCCTGCACACCGAATTTCGGGTCCGATGCAGCCGAAAAGGCGATGACATTGTTCTGCTGCGCCACGAAGGCGCCCGGAGCGCCGAAATCGAAATCGGACGGGAAGAGGATTGCCTTGGCGCCCTTGTCGATCACCTCGATCGCGCCGTCGGCGCCGAGCGCCGGTTCGGACTTGTTGTCGAATTCAACGATTTCGATCGGCTGGCCGAGCACACCGCCGGCGGCATTGATATCGTCCACCGCGAGCTTGGCGCCGGCAATCGTGTCGGCGTCGATCGGCTGGAACCAGCCGCTGAAGGACATGACCAGGCCGAAAACCGGCTTGTCCTGTGCCATTGCGGCTGACGGCAGCAAATAGGATGCGGCGATGATGCAACCTGCCGCGAGTAAACCCCGTTTGGTCATCTTGAATCTCCCTGTGTTCGTCCCTGTCTGGATCCTCACCAGCAATCTGTACAACGCTCAGGATCAAAACAGAATGGTATTCATTTTTGAGGCGATTGCAAGCCTGATGTGGCCGGGAGGCGGCGTCAGGACCTGTCGATGACGATGCCGGCGTCCAGCAGTTTCTGAATGTCGCCGTCCCTGAAGCCGCGTTCCCTGAGGACGTCTGCGCTGTGTTCCGCAAACCGAGGGGGGCGGCTGCGGACATCTCCGGGGGTACGGCTGAATTTGGCCGGGATGCCGGTCCCCTTGTAGCCGTCTTTCTCGACGACCATATGGCGATGAATCGTATGGGGGTGAGACATGGCGTCGGTGACGGTTCTCACCGCACCCGCCGGGATTCCCGCCTTCATCAATCTTGGCTCCAGTTCGTTTGCGTCTTCCCGCAACAGCCGGTCCGCAAGAATATTCGTGATTTCGCGGCGGTGCCGGAGCCTTGCTGCATTGTCCGCGAACCGCGGATCGTCGAGCAGCTCCGGCAGGCCCAAAAGCTCCAGCAGTTTTGCAAATTGCCCGTTGTTTCCGACCGCCAGAAACAACGCGCTGGTGCTGGTTTCATAGGTGTCATAGGGCACGATATTCGGGTGACCATTGCCGGTCGAAACCGGAACCTTGCCGGACATCAGCGTATTGGCCGCCTGCGGATGGGTCAGGCTGATCGCGCTGTCGAACAGCGGAACTTCGACGGATTGACCACGACCTGATCGGCTGCGTTCGACCAAAGCTGCCAGAATTGCGTTGGCGGCGATCAGGCCGGTTCCCAGATCGACAATCGGGATGCCCATGCGGGTCGGCCCGGAGGCCGGATCACCGTTGATGCTCATCAGCCCCGTCATGGCCTGGACCACCGCGTCATATCCCGGAAACCCGCCCAGCGGGCCGTCCGCGCCGAACCCGGTGACGTGGCAATGAATCAGCTTGGGAAAGCGGGCGGCCAGGACCTCTTCATATCCCAGGCCCCACTTCTCCATGGCGCCGGTCTTGAAGTTGTGGACCAGCACATCCGTCTCCTCCAGAAAGCGAAAGATGATGTCCCGGCCTTCGTCGGTACGAAGATCGATTGCTATCGATCTCTTGTTCCGGTTGGCGCCGGAGAAATAAGCGCTGAGGTCGTCGTGAAATGGCGGACCCCATCCACGCGTCTCGTCCCCTTGAGGCGGTTCAACCTTGATGACGTCCGCGCCATGATCGGCGAGGCTTTGCGTGCAATACGGCCCGCCCAGCACGCGGCTGAGGTCGACAATGCGGATACCGTCGAGTGCTCCGGGCATATTTTGTCTCCTGAGAAAGCCGGTCGACCAAGACCACGGCGGGCCGGGTTGGTGTCTATTGTGGGCGCGAGACCGATGACGGCGTTTCATCGCCATTGCTCCAAGACGCAAACCCGATCGAGGATCGACCTTCTGGAGTCGGATCATAATATCTTCAAAACAGCCGGCCATTGTCTGTCCGTTTACAAACTCAGCCGAGTTCAATTGTGGAATTACGGTGATGTGATGGACGCCCCCATCGAATTACGGTGACAGTTTACTTTATTCGGTCGACTTCGCCTTGGGGCCGCGCTTACCCGGCATGAGGGAGCGGCCGGTCCGTTTCTCCAGCGCCTTGAGCCAGGCCGCTCCACCGACCGGCCTGCCGATCGTCTCGGCTCGCCGCAACGGCCCGTAGGCAGCCTCCTCCTCGAAGTCGGCTCCCAGGAATTGCTTGAAGTCGCCGACCCGTTCCAGCACGGGGGCGACGCTTACAACCGCATCGTCACGGCCGGCCAGATGTGCCCGGGCGCTCGACCAGGCCCAGTCTTGAGCTCTCCTTGCCAGACCGGCCCGCACCGGATTGAGCGTCACATAGCGGATGGCATTGAACAGATGCTCCTCGTCCATGACCACCGATCCGTAGCGGCCCTGCCACAAATGTCCCGTGACCTTGAGCCGGGCATTGATGTGGGCCGTGTAACGGCGATGCAGATCGGCAAAGGTCTTGCGCAATCCGTCCTCGTCGGACGGCACGAGGATGATGTGGACATGGTTGGGCATCAGGCAGTAGGCCCAAATCTCGCAGCCAGCCCGGTTGCTGCTTTCAGCCAGCCATTTGCGATAGAGGGCATAGTCGTCTTCGGTAAAGAAGGTCGTCTCGCGCCGATTGCCGCGCTGGGTCACGTGGTGCGGCAGTCCGGGAACGACGAGGCGGGCAAGGCGGGCCATGGCGATGATGTTACAGCAACGAGGGAAATAAGTAAACTGTCACCGTAAATATGAAATACAAACCCACTGAGGCCGCGCTAATATAGTTGCCGTAATTGCAAATAGGTTGAAACAGGTACAGTGAGTTATATGAATATTACAACTAATTTGAACGTTTCTTCAATCGCGGTCCGGGCCAGACGCGACTCTCATCATACGATTCCTTTGCAAGGCCTTCGTTGCCTTGCTAAATCAGATTTTGTCTAACCCGCATTAACGCATTGTGTGTATTGGCGTTGGCATGAATTCTGACAATGCCAAATGTCTCGATTAGTTCCAAATGTCGCTCTGCAATAACTAAAACAACGTACCAGCTGATTTTGACATTCAGTCTGTACAAGCTCAATATTATTTTCATGTTTACAAGTAATACCGGTTTCTTGTTGATCTAAACCATATCCCAAAAAATAGGCTCCTGAAGACCCACCTGGAATAAGGTGGAAGGCTAAAACAGCAATACACACTATCAATATTCGCCTAGTCATGAATTGTTACCCCTCACCCATTCACCAGTTCACGATGTGTTGAACGTCTAATTGGAACTGATTGGTATCCACATCCGGGGTTACTAAGGTTTTGTAAACAGATATAGGTTTTGAGCCCTTCTGCGACATTCCGAGCAATTGTCTCACTTTGTCGTGGATCGTTTGCACATCCCGCCACAGCCAATATGCTGTTTAGTATTATGAATCGGGAAAGCGTCTTCATATCAGTTCCTCCGAAATTACAGCTATTCGAAGCAACGAAGGAAGGAATGAACCAAATGGGCTATGTTATAAGATCTTTCTCATCCGAGCGATGAGGAGCACCAATTCTGACTGACGTTTGCAATCTGTCTTTGACAGCGCACTTTTGAGTTGATTTCGAGCTGTGTGCGCGGAAATACCAAGTGCTTCAGCTGCCTCTGCCACAGATAATCCTTGTGTGAGTTTCGATATGATCCGCATTTCAGCTCCTGAAATACCGAGTGCTTGCTGAATTGTCAGATCATTGCTGGCATTATTGTGTCCGCGCCTTGTAAGTGATACTAGCCAATGATCTTTTGGCGCAACATGGTTGGAGAAAACAACACTACTTCTAGAATAGCCGCCTAAAAGCTTTGTCACGGTCACCAAGAGATCATTTGCCAGACCGTCTCGAGCCGGAATGACAACAATTTCATGGGGTTTGTTTACAGATCCATCGGTAGTGATCAATTCGGATAACAACGCTTTTTTTAGGAAAACATTGCCCGACTTAGCCCGAAATCTAAGCTTTCCATCAAAAATTGAGTAAACATCTTTTCCACGATCAATTTCTGTGTTTGCATGTTGATTTGACCAAACAATTCTTCCAGTGGTATCGAGAATGAACACTGATTTGTCAGACCGCTCCAAAGACTCCGTAATGTATGACCGCTCGTTTCCCATCATAGACAAATGGGAGCTCAACCGGATGGCTCTCTCAAAATGAGGTGCGAGCTGATTTAAAATTGGTACTGTTAACTCGTCGTAGCGTTCCGCTTCCACAAACTTGTAATCAAGTGTTATTACCCCACTTAAATTGTCATCGTCGAACAATTTAATCGCTGCCCCAGCCCCAATTTTTGCCGGCTTTGCGAAATCATGAAAGAACTCGGGGTGGTGTATATCCAAATTCGGTACGATCTGGTTTGCTGTGTAAACGCGACCTACTTCGGTATGAACATGGGTAGAAACCCAGGGTGATATTGTAGAGTAATATTCAGCATACTTTTGCACATCTGCGATTTCCCACTTCTGGCAAAGGCTGGATACCGTGTAATTGCTGTTTTGATCATAGCAGTGTAAGAGAACCGACGAATACGGTAATTCGCGCGAAAATTGGTCTACCACTTCCTGCCAATCACATTCTCCAGAGACTGTGCCATAAATTCTTTCGACAAGATCAAGCATTATGTTCAAGCCAACAACGTCAACAAATGCAAAATAAAATTCATTTAACTATAGCCCAAAAAATACCGCAATGGATTAGATGCGTACCTTGATACGCGCGAAGTGCAAACTAGGGAGTGTACAGAGCGGGTAATCGCCTGACGGTTCCGCTTCGAGCGGCTTCAATCGCCGCAACAGTTTACTTTATTCAGTCGTCTTCGCCCTTCGGCCACGCTTGCCCGGCAGGAGGGAGCGGCCGGTCCGCTTCTCCAGCGCCTTGAGCCAGGCCACTCCACCGACCGGCCTGCCCACCGTCTCCGCCCGCCGCAATGGCCCGTAGGCAGCCTCCTCCTCAAAGTCGGCTCCCAGGAATCTTCTGAAGTCGCCGACCCGTTCCAGCACGGGGGCGACGCTTACAACCGCATCGTCACGGCCGGTCAGATGCGCCCGGGCGCTCGACCAGGCCCAATCTTGAGCTCTCTTTGTCAGGCCGGCCCGCACCGGGTTGAGCGTCACATAACGGATGGCGTTAAACAGATGCTCCTCGTCCATGACCACCGATCCAAAGCGGCCCTGCCACAAATGTCCCGTGACCTTGAGCCGGGCATTGATGTGGGCCGTGTAACGGCGATGCAGATCGGCAAATGTTTTGCGCAATCCGTCCTCGTCGGACGGCACGAGGATGATGTGGACATGATTGGGCATCAGGCAGTAGGCCCAAATCTCGCACCCAGCCCGGTCACTGCTTTCAGCCAGCCATTTGCGATAGAGGGCATAGTCGTCTTCGGTAAGAAGGGTTGTCTCGCGCCGATTGCTGCGCTGGGTCACGTGGTGCGGTAGTCCGGGAACGACGAGGCGGGCAAGGCGGGCCATGGCGATGATGTTACAGGATGCTGATTAAATAGTAAACTGTCACCGTTATAATCCATCCCAGCCATGAGGCGCAACGTAGCGTACACTGCGATTGAGCTCGGTCGTGGAATTTTACCGATCAATGTTTTCTGGAGTTAGGAAACCCCATAAACCGGCTTCGGGGCAGGGCGCTCCGCCACCAACCGAGTAATCGCTTCGCCAAGTTCCGCTGCCTCCCAGCGGCTCTCCCGATCTTCCTCCGGGCCGTCGGTCCAGCCGAGGGCGAGGCGGATCTTGCCGCCGATGAGTTCGAAGATCTGGCCGGTGATGTCGGCCGATTGGGCGCTGGCGAGCCAGGCGACCAGCGGCACGGTGTTTTCCGGCGCGAAGATGTCGAATTCTCCCTCTTTGGCCTTCATGGCCTCGGCGAAGGCGGTTTCGGTCATCCGGGTCCGGGCGTTCGGCGCCAGGCCGTTGACGGTGATGCCGTAGCGCGCCAGCTCGGCCGCCTGGACGAGGGTGAGCGTGGCGATGCCGGCCTTGGCGGCCGAATAGGCGCTCTGGCCAATGGAGCCCTGCAGGCCGGCGCCCGAGGAGGTGTTGATGATGCGGGCGTCGACGGTCGATCCCGCCTTGAACTGATCGCGCCAGTGGTCGACGGCATGGCGGCTGACGCAGAAATGGCCGCGCAGATGCACCCGGATCACGGCATCCCATTCCTCGGGTGTGCAGGAAACGAACATGCGGTCGCGCACGAACCCCGCATTGTTGACCACCGCGTCGAGCCGGCCGAAACGGTCGATCGCCGTTTTCACCAGCCGCGCGCCGCCCTCCCAATCGGCGACATCGTCGAAATTGGCGACGGCATCGCCGCCCGCCTTGCGGATCTGCGCGGCAACGTCTTCGGCGGGCCGTTCGGGCGTCGCATCGCCATGGGTGCCGACACCCAGATCATTGACGACGACCTTGGCGCCTTGTTCGGCCAGTCCGAGCGCATAGGCGCGCCCCAGGCCGCGGCCGGCGCCGGTGATAATGACCACCCTGTTGTCACAGATTCTTTCCATCGGATTCCTCATTTATCCTGCAGGCCAAGCCGCACCGGGCGGGCATCGCCCGAAACACGCCGCCGGTCGGGCTCGGCCCGGACAAGCGGTTCGCACGGTTTGAAATCCACCAGGGATTCACGCGCCAGGCGCTGATATTCGCCGTCGCCGTCATTTTTCCACATGATGCTCTCGGGTGGTATCGCGCGATCGACGGTCGCCGGATTGCCGGCGATCAGGCTGCGCTCCGGTGCGCGCATGCTGGATTTGACCAGCGAAAGCGCCCCCACCAGGCTCTCGGCGCCAACCACCGCATCATCGAGAACGACCGCGTTCATACCGACGAGCGCGTTTTCGCCGATCGTCGCGCCATGGATGATCGCGCCATGGCCGATGGTGGCGCCGCGCCCGATCACACAGTCCGATCCGGCGCCGGAATGCAGGGTGCAATTGTCCTGGATGGACGAGTCACCCTCGACAATGATGCGGCCGAAATCGCCGCGCAGCGACGCCGAGGCGCCGATGTAACAGCCGGGTCCGACGATTACGTCGCCAATCAGCGAGGCCGTGGGATGAAGGAAGGTCGACGGGTCGACGGCGGGCACAATGCCCTGGAATGCGTAGCAGGGCATCAGGCTACAGCCTCTCGATGATCGTCACATTGGCCTGGCCGCCGCCTTCGCACATGGTTTGCAGGCCATAGCGGCCGCCGCGCCGCTCAAGTTCGGCCAGCATGGTGGTCATGATCCGGGCGCCGGTGGCGCCAAGCGGGTGGCCGAGCGCGATGGCACCGCCATTAACATTGACCTTGTCGTGCGGGACCGACAGGTCCTTCATCCAGGCCATGGCGACCGAGGCGAAGGCTTCGTTGCATTCGAAGAGGTCGATATCATCGATCGTCAGCCCGGTTTGCTCGAGCGCGTGGCGTGTCGCGGGAATGGGCGCCGTCAGCATCCAGACCGGGTCGTCGCCACGAACCGAAAGATGGTGGATGCGGGCGCGTGGCGTGAGTCCGTGCGCCTTGACGGCACTTTCGGAGGCGATCAGCAGGGCCGCCGAAGCGTCGGCATTCTGGCTGGACACGCCGGCGGTCACCCGCCCGCCCTCAATCAGCGGCGAGAGGGACGCCATCCGCTCAAGGGAGGTGTTGCGCCGTGGTGTTTCGTCCGTGGCAAAACCGTCGACGGGTTCGATCTGCCCGGCAAACCGGCCCTCATCGATGGCCGCGATGGCCCGCCGGTGGCTCTCCAGCGCGAATGCTTCCATCTCGTCACGGCCGATCTGCCATTTTTCGGCGATCATTTCGGCTGATTTGAACTGGTTGAGTTCCCGGTCGCCATAACGCTCGAGCCAGCCGGGCGATGTACGGAAGGGATCGGGAAAGCCATATTGCTGCCCGGCCAGCATGGCGCCGGAAATCGGGATCAGATTGAGGTTCTGCACACCGCCCGCCACCACCAGATCCTGCACGCCGCTCATGATGCCGAGCGCGGCGAAGTGAATGGCCTGCTGGGCCGAACCGCACTGACGGTCGATGGTGACGCCCGGCACATGTTCGGGCATGCCGGCGACCAGCCAGCAGGTGCGCGCGATGTCGCCGGCCTGGGGTCCGATGGTCTCGACGCAGCCGAAGACCACATCGTCAACGGCGCCCGGATCGATCCCGGTACGCCCGATCAGTGCCTTGATGGCGTGGGCGCCGAGATCGGCCGGATGCATGGCCGACAGGGCGCCCTTCTTGCGGCCGACGGGCGTGCGGACGGCATCGACGATATAGGCTTCAGGCATGGGCGGCCTCGCTGGCAAAGGTCCGGTCGGCGCCGAGCGGATGCGAAAATACCCGCTCCTCGACCCGCTGACGGTGAAAAGACAGATCGCCCCACCAATTGCTCAGGGCCAGGGCGCGTTTGAGGAAAAAATGGACATCCACCTCCCAGGAATATCCCATGGCGCCGTGTACCTGGACGGCGGTGCGGCAGGCAAGGTCGGCCGCCTGCGACGCGGCGATACGGACATGGGAGATGCGGGCGCGGGAATAGAGATCGGCCTGATGAAGCTGGGCTGCGGCGGCGTAAACCAGGGGCCGGGCGAATTCGATCTTCACCTGCGCCGTTGCCAGAAGGTGTTTGACCGCCTGATAGGCGCCGATTGGCTTGCCGAATTGCTGGCGTTCCTTTGCATAGGCGACCGCAAGATCGACCGCGCGCTGCGCGATGCCGACAAGCTGCGCCGCCGTGAAGGTGGCGCCCCGGTCGAGCGCAGCGCCCAGAAATGGTTGAGCCTCACCGGTCGTGGCGATCGCGGTGGAGCCGGGGAAAGGCCCGGCGATGTGGAAAAGGCGGCGAAACGGATCGATGCCGGGTTGCCGGGTCATCTCCAATGTGGCCGGGTCCAGCAAATGGACGGAGTCACCCGCGACATGGAGGATCGCACCGGCCGTATCGGCGTCGGCGGCAAAGAGATTTGCAGGATGGCTGAGCGCGATTGTGATGTCGCCGGCAAGGGCGGCCGCCAGCGTGTTGTCGGCGCGCGGATCATTGGCGATTGCCGCCAGCAGCGGCACCGCAACACCGGCATTTTCGACCAGCGGCTCGGGAAGGCATGCCTCGCCACAGGCCTCGGCAATCTGAACAAAGTCGGCGGCACCCAGGCCAAGGCCGCCCTTGTCCGTGGCCACCAGCGCGCCGTGCAGTTCCATCCGAACGATCTGCCGCCAGCGCTTGGGATCACGCGCCGCGCCGGATTCCATCAGCCGCCGCAGATCCGCCGGCTGACAGTGATCGGCGAACAGGCCGCGAACCGCTTCGGCGGTCATCTGCTGTTCGTCGGTGAAACGAAACTCCATGGCCCTATCCACGTGGCAGACCGAGCATACGCTCGGCAATGATGTTTTTCTGAATTTCGTTCGAGCCGGCATAGATCGGACCGGCCAGCGAAAAGAAATACCCGTCGAGCCAGTCGCCGATATCGCCGGCCTCGGGCGCGTCCCGCTTCAGCTCGGCGCGCGCGCCCAGGATAGACAGGGCGGTGCGGTGCATGGCGATATCCATTTCCGACCAGAAGATCTTGTTGGTCGAGGCTTCGGCTCCGATGGCGCCGCCCGCGATCAGCCGGGAGGCGGTGGCATAGACCGACAGCGCATAGGCTTCGGCATCCATGAAGGATTGCAGCACGGCGTCGCGCGTCGCTGCGGCGCAGGTTTTTTCGTGGGCGCTGTAAAGCGCGACCAGCCGTTTGGCCGCCATCTGGAAGCGGGCCGGGCTGCGCAGCATCAACCCGCGTTCAAAGCCGGCCGTCGCCATGCAGATCGACCAGCCTTCGCCCTCCGCGCCCAGCCGGTTGAAGGCCGGAACCCGCACATCTTCCAGGAAGATCTCCGCAAATCCGGTCTCGCCGTCGATCTGCGCAATGGGCTGGATCGTGATGCCCGGCGCATCGAGCGGAAAGAAGATCAGTGACAGCCCCTTGTGGCGGCGGGAGTCCGGGTCGGTTCGAAACAGGCCGAACGCCCAGTCGGCAAAGACTGCCCGGGAGGACCAGATCTTGTGGCCGTTAAGCACATAGTCGTCGCCATCGGCGCGGGCGGCGGCGCGCACCGCCGCCAGATCGCTTCCGGCCTGCGGCTCCGACCAGGCCTGCGCCCAGATTTCCTCGCCCGATGCCATCGCCGGAAGAAAGCGCGCCTTTTGCACCTCGGTGCCGTAATCCATCAGCGTTGGGCCGAGCAGAAAGATGCCGTTCTGATTGACCCGCAGCGGCGCGCCGGCGCGCCAGTATTCCTCCTCGAAGATGAGCCAGCGGATCAGGTCGAGCCCGCGCCCGCCATATTCCTTCGGCCAGGTCACCATGCCCCATTGACCGTCATTGAGCGTCGCTTCCCAGGCGCGGTGCGCTTCAAATCCCTCGCGCGATGCATCGAAAGAGGGCAGCGGATGTTTCGGAACATGGGCTTCCATCCATTCACGCACCTCGGCGCGGAATCCCCTGTCCTCGGCACTGTAGGTCAGATCCACAAATACTGCTCCACCGGGTGGTTCCTTTGCCGGACGGTCAATCCTGCTTCCTGTTGGCGGCGGCCATGCCCCTGGCGTCCATGCCGGCCAGCGTATTGCCGGTGGCCAAATCGTTCTGGGCGTGGGCGAAATGGTGCATGTGATACTGCGCGTCCATGGCCGCGCGCTTGCCGCGCAGTTCCTCGACATGGTTGACCGCCTGTTTGGTGAGCCACAGGCCGAGACGCGGCTGGGCGGCGAGCTTCGATGCCATGGCGCCGACTTCGTCCCGGAGGCTGTCACGCGGCACCACCCGGTTGACCATGCCGAACTGGCAGGCGCGGTCGGCGGACATGCGCTCGCCCAAAAGCAGGAATTCCTTGGCGATGCGGGGCGGCAGTTCGAAGGCATGGGCAAAATATTCGACGCCGGGAATGCCCATACGCACGACCGGGTCCTGGAAATAGGCATCCTCGCTGGCGACGATCAGGTCGCAGACCCAGGCGAGCATCAGACCGCCGGCGATGCAGGCGCCCTGCACGGCGGCGATGGTGGGCTTGGGGGCATCGCGCCAGCGCCGGCACATGCCGAGATAGACTTCCTGCTCGCGCGTGTAGAGCATTTCGGCCGCCGGCTTGTTGGTGTGGTCGGCCCAGAGCAGCCGGCGTTCGAAGCTCCTGTCCACATCGCGCCCGGGAGAGCCGATGTCGTGACCGGCCGAAAAGTGCTTGCCCTCGCCGGCAAGAACGATCACCTTGACCGTGTCGTCATCGACCGCCCGTTTGAAGGCGTCGTCGAGCGCATAGGTCATCTGGGAATTCTGGGCGTTGTTGTATCTGGGCCGGTCCATGGTGATCCAGGCGACCGGACCGTCAACCGCGTAGCGTATGGGTGTCTCGGTTTCGTAGGTGATGTCCGCCGCGCGCGGTTCGACGAGCTCGTCCATATCGGCTGTCCGCCTGGTTTGTCCTGTTGAGGGCCGGTATCAAACCTAGTTGGACGATTGTGCGCCGCAATCGTCCAAAGGGACTAACGGGGGCCGCGTCGTGCCCATCCGCGTCCTTCAATGCGGTACGCCGCGCAGCCGCTTCCGATGCCGCATCGGGTCTTTGGTATGGGTACGATACGCGATGGCCGGTGCCTGTTGCGCTAATCCCTTTGGACGATTGCGGCGTACCACTACCAATCTAGCATTGCCGGGTCACACCGCCCCTCAACGAAACGGTGAGGGCGGACAGCCGGGGAGACAAGAATGACGGCCGGAAAGACAAGCGCGCCGATCGCCGTCGTTACCGGGGCGAGCCGCGGACTGGGTCGAGGCATCGCCATCTCCCTGGGTGAAGCCGGCTACACGGTCTATTGCACCGGGCGCAGCGGCAAGAAACCGACCGGCCCGTGGCACGGAACGGTCGCCGATACGGCAAGGCAGGTGGATGCAGCAGGTGGACGGGGGGTGCCCGTCATCTGCGATCACCTCGATGACGAGCAGACGGCCGGGCTGTTTGAAAGGGTGGAGAGCGAGTGCGGCAGGCTCGACCTCCTCGTCAACAATGCGTTCGGAATGCCGGACTGGTCGGTCCAGGACAGTCCGTTTTGGGAACGGCCGCTTTCATTGTGGCGCGACATGATCGATGTCGGGTTGAGAAGCAGCTATGCGGCGAGCATCTTCGCCGCGCCACTGATGATCGCATCGGGCCCCGGTGGGCTGATCGTCAACACATCCGGTCCCGGTGCCGCAAAATTCCGTCACAGCCTGCCCTATGGTGTCGGGAAGGCCGGACAGGACAAGCTGGCCTATGACATGGCGCATGACCTGTTTTGTCATGGCGTTGCCGCGATCTCGATATGGCCTGGCCTGATCGCAACGGAACGGACGTTGAGCCATCTCGAAGCGGGCGATATCGGCGCGATTGCAGGACTGGAGACATATCTGGAGTCGGACCGGTTTTCCGGCCGCGTGATCGCGGCAACCCACGCCTTTCCCGATCTCATGTCGCTGTCAGGCGGCACCTACTACTCGGCTGAACTCGCAGAGCGGTTTGGCGTCACCGATATCGGGGATGCACGCCCGGCGTCGCGGCGCGTTCTCTACGGGGCTCCGCTGTTCGGCGCCGTCGAGCGTTGACGGCAGTTCCGATCAGGATTGCGTATGCCCCATATAGGCGTCCTTGACCGCGTCGAGCAGTCCCTTCCTGTCTTCGGTCCGCGATGCGAAGACGGTGTGCCCCACATCCAGAACGGTGACGCTGTCGGCTATCTGCAGTGACGCCTCAACCGCCTGCTCGACCAGAAGGACAGCAAGGCCGTCCTCTTTCAGCTTGTTGACGGTGTTGAAGACCTCATTGACGATCACCGGCGCGAGGCCACCGGATGGTTCGTCCAGAAGCAGCACTTTCGGCCGCGCCATCAGGGCCTGGCCGATCGCGAGCATCTGTTGCTGACCGCCCGACAGGCTGCCCGCCCGGTCGCGGTTTTTTTGCTTCAGGATCGGGAAAAGGGAATATATCCGCTCGATATCCCCTTCGATCTCGCGCCGCCTGATCGGCAGCGAGTAACCGCCCATCAGCAGGTTCTGCTCGACCGTCAGCTTGTGGAAGACCTGCTTTCCTTCCTCAACATAGGAAAGGCCCATGCGAACCCGGCTTGGGGCCGGTACCTTTGCCAGGTCGGTATCGTTCAGCCGAACGCTCCCCGACAGGACGGGATTGAGCCCGCTGATGGCGCGCAGCGATGTGGTTTTGCCGGCGCCGTTTCGGCCCAGCAGGACCGCGATTTCACCGGGAAAGACATCGACGGAAAGATCCCGGACCACGACCAGATCCCCATATCCGGTGGTCAGGTTCTCAACATTCAGTATCGGCTTGCGGCTGTCCATCACTCCCGGTCTCCATCCACGTCGACACCAAGATACTCCCGCTTGACGTTCGGATCGGACTGGACGTGCTCGGGTGTTCCCGACGACATCACCCTTCCCTGTGCCAGCACATAGATCTGATCCGCCAGCTCGGTGACCAACCTGAAATTATGCTCCACCAGAACGATGGTGCTGCCCTTCTCGCGCAGCTCCAGCAATATGCGGGACAGGACCTTGATTTCATTCTCGTCCAGCCCCGAAGCAACTTCGTCCAGGAGGATCGCTCCGGGATTGCTGATCAGGCAGCGCGCAAGCTCGAGCAGGCGGCGTTGTCCCAGCGGAAGCGTCGTCGCGACCTCCGATGCCAGATGCGACAACCCGACAAGATCGAGCACCCGCCGTGCGTCGCGATCATCGTCCTTTGACACCTGCCGGTAACGCGGAGATCGAAACAACACGCCAAAAACCGAAACCCGTTCATGCGAATACCGTCCGGTGATGACGACTTCCCTGACGGTGAGGTCATCGGGGATGTGCGGCGTCTGAAAGGTGCGCGACACGCCGAGTGTCGCGACCCGGTCCGGGGGAAGGCCGGTGATTGTCTTGTCGCCCAGCTCAATCTCGCCCGTCTGTCCGCGATAGTAGCCGCAGATGACGTTGAGCAATGTCGTTTTGCCGGATCCGTTCGGCCCGATCAGTGCGGTTATGCGACCCGGGTCGGCTTCCAGCGACACGTCGATCAGGGCGCGATTGCCACCGAAGGATTTCGACACGTCCTTTGCTTCCAGATGCTGCCCGTCTATATGATCGAGTGTTCCTTCGGCTGCGCCCGCCGCGGCCCTCGCCGCGCCGTCCGGCTTGCCAACGATCCGCGTTCTCGTCCATCGAAGCGCAACGCGGCCGACTTCGGCCAATCCGCCGGTGAGCGCGACGCCGCCGGTAATGAGGATCATTCCCACGATCAACGGCGAGTATTGCTGCAGATCGCTCGATGAGTTCAATGCGAATTGCAGAACCGCGGCGCCTGCGATCGCGCCGTAAACGCTCATCGATCCTCCGAGTATCGAGGCGGCTAGAACGGTAATCGCGAATTGAAAACTGAACGATTCGGGCGAAACATACAGATCGAGATTGGCAAAGAGGGCTCCGGCCAGACTGGCGGGGACGGCCGCAAGGGCATAGGCCAACAGCTTCATCCGATAGACCGAAATACCCATCGCCGAGGCCAGTACCGGGCTTTTCTTCAGCACCCGGAATGACAGCCCCATTCGTGATGACGCGATATTGCGCATCGCCGCGAACCAGGCGATCGTCACCAGTCCCATGGCAATGAAGTAGCCCGTCGAACTCAACTGAAATCCGAGGACCGATGGCGGCAATATGCCGGCGAGACCATTTCGGCCGCCCGTCTGACTTTTGAATATCGAGACGACATCGGGCACCAGCAGCACCAGAAAGAAGGAGGTCATTGCCAGTGACCAGCTCCCCATTCTCAGTCCGGGAACGCCGGTGATCACACCGATGACAAGGCCGCATACCATTGCGGCGGCAAGCTGTATCACGAGGTCGGGCTGGAAATGGATGGAAATGAGGCCGGCGGTATAGGCGCCGACCGCATAGATCGCCACATGGCCGAGCGCCAGTTCACCGGCATAACCAAGGCTCAGATTCATGCCGCTGACGATCAGCGCCAGAATGATGGTGAGCTGCACTTGCCGCATGGTCGCGTAATCGAGCCCCAGCAGTGGCAGGCAAAGCAATACGATGCCAGCGAGCAGTGGAATGGCCCACTCCAGTTGCCGGATGGACAGAATTGACTTCAACATCAGACCGTCCGCTCCGTTGATGAGGCAAACAGACCTGCGGGCCGTAATGAAAACACCATCAGCAGCAGGGCAAAGATCAGCAGGTTGCTGTATTCGCTTCCCAGATATCTGGCACCGAGAATTTCGACCAGGCCGACAATCGCACCGCCGACCAGCGTGCCCGGCATCGAACCGAAGCCACCGATCGCAAGAGCCACGAAACCCTTGAGTGTCAGGGAATCGCCAAGTGTCGACACGGCGAAGGTCTTGGGGCCGACAAATGCCGCCACGGCACCGGCCAATGCCCCGGCCATCACGAAGGCGCCGAACGCCATGAGCTTTGTATTGACCCCGCGTAGTTGCGCTGCCCGTATGTTTTCAGACATGGCCAGCAGCGCAAGCCCGGTCAGGAAACGGCGGCTTATCCACGCTTCTGCAATGACAATGAGGATGACAAGGATGACAAGTATCGGCTCGGCCGGATAAACCCGGCCGCCGAACAGGTCGATGGCCTCGTTCCCCAAGGGAAAGGAAACCGCGAGCGGCTGATTGCCCCAGACCAGCGACACCAATCCATCAATGAAAATCGCTGCGCCAAGTGTCGTCACGAGGATATTGTGCATGTCCTTCACGGGGCGGACGGCAATCATGTATTCCACCGCTGCCACGATCGCGATGGCGCCGGTTGCCATGAGCACCACCGGAACCCAGGGAAACCCCCACTCCATAAGACCGGTATAGACGACGAAAACGCCAAGCATCAGCAGTTGGGCGTGGGCGAAATTGAATGTTTTCGCCGACAGGTAGATGATGTTGTAACCGATGGCGATAAGCGCGTAGACCGCGCCAAGCGCAAGACCGCTAAATACCAGTGTTGTCATATGTCGATCCCAAGGCTAGAGCGAGCGAAACGGTTTTCGGGTAAACCCCCTGCGACGTCCGCGCGATCGGGCCTATCGGCAAATGAAGAGCCTGGATACCGCCGCGGTCGGGCATTGTGCGCCTGACATGTCATCAGGCGCACAACAGAACCTTGCTATTGATACTGACCGTCTTTCAGTTCGGACGGTTCGATGAATGCCAGCGAATCCGGATCCGTATTGGCGGCATGACTGTCCGGCGTCCAGTTGTATTTCTTGATAATCACCGTATCGGCGGCTTTGGTTACCGCATCCGTCTCAAGCGCCGCGGCCATGGCCTTTGCGTCAATGGATCCGGCGGCTTCGGCTGCCGCAGCCATCAGGGCCATGGTGTCATAGTTGTAGGCGAGTATCAGCGATGCCTTGATATCACCGAGAGACTTCATGGTGCTGACCGCCTCGTTGACGCCACTGGCATCCGGATCATATTTGGTGCTGGCGAAAACCTGCATGACCAGGTTCTTGACGGCATCGGTTCCCAGGACCCCATCCGGCGGCCGTTTTGAGATCAGGCCGGTCGCTGCAATCGAGTTGTTTCCGATAAGCGGAATGTCCCAACCCAGCTTCTCGACACCCTGGAGAACATAGCCGACAACCGAACCGTAGCCGTCGATGATCAGCGCATCGGGGGAACTTGCCTTTACCGTGTCGAGCTGCGGCGTCATGTCGAGGGAGCCGTAATCATAGCCCTCGACAGCGGTTACGGTGATACCGCCTTCGGTCAGCACATCCGCGGTGGTGTTGCCAAATGCTTCGCCATAGGCGCTGTTGCCGTGGATAATCCCGACGGATTTGTAACCCTTGGATTTGATGTAATCGAGGAAACCCTCCGCATAGTTTCTTGGGGCGGGCGAAAGGTCGAAATTGAGCGGGAATTTCGAGGGGTCGAAAGATGTGCTTGTCGGGCCGATATTGAACGACAGGATTCCCGCCTGGTTCAGGATTGGCAGCGTTGCCTGTGCGATCGTCGACGGGCCAGAATTAAGAACGGCATGCGGCTTGTTGTCGGAATTCAGCGCCTCGCGGATTTTTGTAACGGCCTGGGTCGGATTGGCCTGATCGTCGAGGACTTCGACCACGACTTGCCGACCGCCAATGCCGCCTTTCTCGTTGATGACCTTGGCGCCGGCCTCGGCCGAGAGAACGGATGTGCTCGAATTGTCAGCCAAAATTCCCTTGGCGCTCAGCCCTCCCAGCACGAGCACGCGGAATTCATGGTCATCAGCTATGCTCGGGGCGATTCCACCGGCAGAAAATAGCATCGTGGCCGCCACGGCCACAGAGATATTGAAACGTCTTCTTGTGTGCATTGAGTCCTCCATCATCTAGCTGTTCAGTCCCTCGGAGTGGCGCGCGCGTCGATCGTGCTGCTCTTTCGGCCAACCCGGATTCCAATTTGCCGATCGACGGTCAAAGCATAGGAAGACGGTCAAAACGCTCTCCGGCATCGTCCAGACGAACTAGGCCTTTCACGTTTTGTCAGAAACGGGACAACGGTATCGGCGGGTGCGGATGACCGGGATTGGCCTGTGGGGATGCGGCGTGTGACAGGATGATCTGCCGTAGCAAGACGGTTTCCGGCTTCGGTCATCTGTCACCAACCGAACCTTACGGGCGCATGCGGCGAACGATTGAGCACCTCAGCACCGACGGCATTCACGACTGCCCGTCTGTTGCGGCGCACAATTTATGGCAGCAATATTGACGCATATGTTGAAAGTTCGACGTAAAACAGAATATTTGACGCTGCGTCAAATAAATGATATTGGTGTCAAAATAGGTCATGGGCGATTGCCCGGACACGTGAAGAGGGCATCTTTCCGGTCATGAATTTGCGGCCGGGAAACGCTGCAATGCCCGAAGCCGAGACTTTTCCATTCGGCTCCCCGTGTCCGGCTGGCGTTCGTGACCCATCAAAAGAAGCGGGAGGAATCATTATGACTTTTCACCCACGTTCCGTTGTGGAATTCGGACTTTTCTTCAACAATGTCTTTGAAAGCCTGCTCGCCGGCGCACCGATTTCGCGGTCCGCCGAACTGATCGGTGAACACCTGTCGGCGGATGCGGTGGCCATACGGATCGACGGCCCGCACCATCACGAGCACGGCGTGCTGGTCATCTGGGAATCGGCGTGCGTCTGTGCAACCGGAGAGGCCCCGCTTGACGCAGTGGACGCGCAACCGGCCACACAGGCCCGTCTGACAGAACTTCTGGAAACCAGCTACCAGGCCACCGCGACGACGCTCAGCGAGGAGGACGGCACGCGCTACACGCTCTGGGTCTTTCGCGATCTGGGTGATCAGGGCTTTGATGCCGAAGAGGCTTCGGTCTGCGAAATCCTGGTGTCCCAGCTGCGGCGCGGTATGGAGCTCTCCGCCAAAATGGGCAACACCGAGATCGAGCGGACCCTTTACTCCAATGTCATGGACCGACTTTCCGTCGGTGTGGTGATACTCGATCTGAACGGCAGGATCGTCAACCGGTCGAAAGCGGCCTGCGACACCATGGCCGATCATGACGGGCTGCGTGCCCAGGGCGGACGGTTACGGGCCAGCTATGCAGCGGAGGATCGCAAACTCCAGCAGACCATCAAGGAGGTGATCCGCAGCGTGGCGGACGGCGAAACGATGGTGACGCGCGGCCTGTCGCTTTCGCGGCCTTCCGGTGAGCGCAGTCTGGGGATCATCGTGCAACCCATTCAGGGCGATATCAGAGAAGGGCAGTCGGTGGCGCCCTCCGTTGCTGTCTATGTGCGGGATCCGGAGGCTGCGGCGGAGGTCGAGGGCGAACTGTTGAGCCAGTTGTTCGACCTGACACCGGCGGAGGCTGCCGTCGTAAGCCGCCTGACCACAGGCCTGTCGCTCGGCGATGCGGCATCCTCGCTGGATATCAGCCGGAACACCGCGCGGGCTCATCTGCGGTCGATCTTCTCGAAGAGCGGCATCACGCGGCAGTCGGAATTGATCAGGCTGATGTTAAACAGTGCCGTCGTACTGGGTGAACGGCCCCATCAGATTGCCTGAGCGGGCTTGAGCACGGGCGTGCGGTTCAGCGTACACGGTTGCCACGGACCTCGTTTCCGCGACGCATGGTATCAATAAAGGCCTCCAGCTCTGCCGGCGCGGCGATCGGTGTTTTGGACGCGCCATCGCGTGCCCAGAATTCTTTCCACGACGGAAAGAGCAAATGAAACGCACCGTCATAGGGTTCGCGGCCCGGCCAACGCATCTTGCGGGACCCGATGGGTGGTTTGTTGAGATCGCTGGCATACCAGTAGAGCGGCTGGCGGCGCTGAAAGTACCAGCGCCCGGCAACCCGCCGGTAGGTGTCGTAATACATCATCTGCATGATGACCCATTCGGCGCCGGTTTCATGTTCATTCTTGGAATAGACAATGCCGACCGCATTGTCGGCATCGACAAATTCGGTGATCTGCGTGCCCACGTGATGCGAAGTTCCGTCGAACTGCTTGCGCATCGTATCATCGAGCCAGTCGCGCAATGCCTGTCGCCCGGTCCGGCCGCCGCCCGCGGCGACATCCTCGACAAACAGATTTGCCAGGGCGTCGATGTCACGCATGTCGATGGCGAGCGCATATTTGGCCGCGAGTGACCGGATCTCATCGCGCGATTCAAGCCGGTCCAGACGGGCATTGATCATTGCCAGTGTTTCAGCGTCCTGTTCAGGCATCGCTCTCTCCGGTTTTCAAAAGTAATAACGGCCGATAATGTCGGCGACACAGGCCGGTTTGGCACTGTCCTCAAGCTCGATCGTGACACGCACCGTCGTTTGCACCGCGTCGTCGCCGACGGAATCCGCCCCGACGAGCTTGCCGGTGGCCCTGATACGCGAATCCACGGGTACAGGTGCGGGAAAGCGCAGCCGTTCGGCCCCGTAATTGACCCCCATCCTTGCGTCGCGCGCCTTGAACAAATCGGGGAGAAAATGGTTGATCAGCGAGAAGGTCAGATAGCCGTGGGCGATCGTTCGGCCGAAAGGACCGTCACGGGCGCGCTCGGGATCGACATGGATCCACTGGAAATCGCCCGTTGCCCGGGCGAAGAGATCGATACGCTCCTGGTCGACCGTCAGCCAGCCCGTTTCACCAAGATTGAGGCCAATGCCGGCAATCGCCTCGGCGGGTGACGAAAAGACAAACGGCGCCGTCATGCGCGCTGGCTCGAAACGGAGACGGTTTCGCCGACCATGTAGCCGGCATAATCGCTGGCCAGAAACATGATGACATTCGCCACCTCCCAGACCTCCGCCGCCCGTCCGAAGGCTTCGACATTCGCCAACTGATCGAGTTCCGCCTGCGGAGTGGCCTTCTTCAGGAATTCATGCATGGCGATGGAGGGCGAAACGGCATTGATCCGGATCCCGTGCTCCGCCGCCTCCAGGGCGCTGCAGCGGGTAAAGGCCATGACACCCGCCTTGGCCGCGGCATAGTGCGATTGCCCTTTCTGAGCCCGCCAGCCGAGCACCGATGCATTGTTGACGATGGCGCCGCTGCGGCGCGGAATCATCTTGCGGAGCGCGGCGCGCGTCATGCGCATGGTGCCGGTCAGGGTGATGTCGAGCACCCGGTTCCATTCCGGGTCGGTCATTTCCGTGACCTGTTTCAGGCCGCCCAGCCCGGCATTGTTGATCAGCACATCGATGGCTTCAAGCCGTGAATCGGCCTCGTCGGTCAACGCCTGTACCTGGTCTTCATTCGTCACGTCGCAGAGCCGCGAAAAAACCGGTGTGCTGGAAGACATCGCCCGCAACCGCTCGGCCGCCTCCTCAAGCCGCCTTTCATGAATGTCGGAAATCATAATGGCGCGGCAGCCTTCCTCCACGGCCTTTTTCGCAGCGGCGAAGCCGATGCCGGCGCCGGCTGCGGCGGTGATGAGGACACTGCGGTCCTTCAGCAGGTCGTGGCCCCCGACATAGGGCGGCACGGAAGGGGCGGTCGCTTCGGTCATCGCATTGAAATCCTCATTTTTCCGGCTTTGCGGAGGAGAAATCGGCATCGCGCTTGTCGACAAAGGCATCGCGCGCCTCCTGCGATTCCTCGGTCAGGTAAGCCTGTGCGGTAAAGCCCTGTTCCCAGCGATAGTGCCGTTCGAGATCGGCGTCCTCGACGCCGTTCAGAGCCTCTTTGGCAAGCCGGATCATGGTCGGGCTTTTGGCGGCGATCCGGCCGGCGAGTTCGAGCGCCGCATCGCGCAGTTCCGCATGCGGTACGATGCGCTCGACCGCACCCAGGCGATAGGCCTCCTCGGCGTCGATCATATCGCCGGTGAAATACATGTGACGGACCTTCTGCAAGGGGAACATGCGCTGAAGATGGGCGCCGGCGCCCAGCGCGCCGCGGTCGACTTCCGGCACGCCGAAGCGAGCGTCGGGGGCCGCAAGTATGATATCCACCGACCCGCAAATCCCGATGCCACCGCCAAGGACATAGCCGTGCACGGCTGCGATAGCGGGTTTGAGACCGCGATGCAGCGCCCGAAATGTTTCGTAATTGCCGGCATTGACCTCGAGGATGCGTCCGGGGTGGGCCTGCAATTCCTTGATATCGACCCCGGCACAGAACCCTTTTCCCTCGGCGCGGATGATGATGACACATACGCTGTCATCGTCATTGAGCCGGTCGATTTCCCGGGAAAGACCGCGCCAGCCGGTGCTGTCCAGTGCGTTGACGGGTGGATTCTCGATGACGAGTTCAGCGACTCCCGCATCGATGCTGGTCCAGAACTGAGTGCTCAATCTGTTTCCTTTCCTGTCGGCCCGGTGGCGTTGTTGGTCAACGCGGCCAGGGCAGCGATCCGCCCACGGGCCTCGTCCATGATGCGGGCAATGAGATCCGCGCAGCTTTCGAGTTCATCGATCACCGCAGCCACCTGGCCGCTCGGCAGCAGGCCGTGATCCGGGTCGCCGGATACGATCCCGCGCTGCACGAGGGCCGGCAGGTTCGGCGCCATCACCGTCTGGGCAAAACTGTTGTCGCCGCCGCGCAGCACCTTGAGCCCGAGCCTGGCCATGCCGAGCGGCCTCAGGCCTGCTTCCTTGCCCCATTTGCGCGCATAACCGGCGCTCATGGCAAGGCGGGCCGGCAGCGCCATCCTTTCAAGGCGCATCAATTCGGAATTTTCGATAAAGCGCTGCGGCAGGCCGTCAACCGCTGTCGAAACCCTGATAGCGGACGGTTCCCTGGTTGCCAGATACCGTTCGAGGGAACTGTGCGGAACCGGTGAATCCGTCGTCAAGAGAAAGCGTGTGCCCATGGCGATACCGGCCGCACCCCAGGCCAGCGCCGCGACAAGGCCGCGCCCATCGCGAAAGCCGCCTGCTGCGACCACCGGCACATCGACCGCATCCACAACCTGGGGCAGGAGAATGCTGGTAGGAACGGCGCCGGTGTGACCGCCTCCTTCGCCGCCCTGAATGGTGATGATGTCGGCACCCAGCTCCACCGCCTTGACGGCGTGTTTGAGCGCACCGACCGTCGGCATGCAAACCACGCCGGCATCCTTCAGCCGTCTGATTGTTCCGGCATCCGGCCCCCGGCCGTAACTGACGGCGGCCACCCGATGGCGCACCACAGCCGCCAGCACTTCTTCGGCGTTCGGCTGGAACATGTGGAAATTCATGCCGAAGGGACGGTCGGTGCGCGCCTTGACGTCGGCGATCACCGCGTCCACCGTTCCCGGTTCGATGGTTGCGCCGGCAAGGAATCCGAAGCCGCCGGCATTGCAGGTCGCCGCGGTCAGCTTCGCATCCGAAACCCAGCCCATTGCGGTCTGTACGACCGGATACCGGCAACCGAGACGCTCGCATAACGCCGTATGAAGCGGTCCGGACATTAAGGCTCCTTTCATGCCGGTCCTTCTGGACGGCCGGCGATGACTGTCATCGTGATGATCCCGGGGTCAGAGTGCAGCATCGTCCGAATGTACTACGCCCATTGTTCCGGAGCCAACGCGGATGGCGGAACCTCAATGGAAGACCCGCCCGCCATTGACCATCAGGGTTTGGCCGGTAATAAAACGCGCCTTGTCGCTGGCAAGGAATACGACCGCATTGGCGATGTCTTCCGGCTCGCAGATTTCGCCCAGCGGGATCGTGTTTTTGGCGCGTTCATAGGCATCCTTGGGGATCCGCTGCATCGCGCGCGTATTGGTCGGGCCGGGACAGACGGCATTGACATTGATTTTGAAGGGGCCAAGCTCGCGTGCAAGGGCCCGGGTGAAACCGAGCACGCCGGATTTCGCCGAGGCATAGTCAACCGTCCCGATATCGCCGTTCATTGCCGAATCGGAGGAGATCGACACGATCTTTCCCCTGTTGCGGTCACGCATGTCGCCCACCACCTGACGCGAACAGTGCAGAGTCGTCATCAGGGAAACCCCGACGACGAATTCCAGTGTTTGCGGTTCAGCAAGATAAAATTCGGAGTAATTCTCACGCGCTGTCTGACCGACATTGTTGACCAGAATATCGACCGGCCCGAACTCGGTTTTTATACGGGCGAAGCTCTCTTCGACGGTCTTTTGATCCGTCATGTCGCCAATGATCGGCAGGGCGAGAACGCCCTGCTGTCGAACCAGGTCAGCCGTTTCTTCGGCCGGCCCGGCTTCCCGATCGAGGATTGCGACATTCGTCCCTTCATTCGCCAAGGCCACCGAGATGGCGCGGCCGATCCCGTTGCCGCCGCCGGTGACGGCTGCAACGCGGCCGGAAAATTGTTTCTCATTCGACATGACGCGCTCCTGCTTCTGTTTTGGTCGCCGCTTCATTCGGCATTGCGCCGAAAAGGGTCAGCTTGCGATAGGACGGATCGGCTGGACCGGACTTCCCGTGAGGGCTGGCGGCCGCGAAACTTTCATGGGCATCGGCACTTACGGGGCGCCTTTGTGCCCAATCGAGCGTTACGCAACGGCCGAGAAAGCGCCACTCTCCCCGGCGACGCGCGAACCGGTCCAGGCTGCGGCTGCCGGTGACGATCTCTTCGGACTCGTCGAGCGTCCGGTGGTAGTTGATCTTGTAAATCTCGCCCTCAGCGTAGTCGTCTGTGATCTCGAAAAGCCCATTGGCGACATAATGTGCGGTTGCCGACCAGTTTTCGAGCGCGTCCGCGACCCAGGCGACATAGGCATCGGGCGGACCGGTGAACGCATCGCCATGCTCCTCGAGCGCGTCATCGTGATAGAGGGAGCGAAGCAGCGCGAAGTCGCGCCGGTCGCAGGCACGCGAATAGCTGTTGACCAGCCGCCACAGGCAATCCCGTGCGGCCAATTCCGCCAGATCCGGTTCTTGAAAGCCCATCAGCCCCGGCCTCCGACCGGTTCCTTCGGCATGCCCAGCCCGCGCTCGGCGATGATGTTGAGCTGAATTTCATTGCTGCCGCCATAGATGGTGTCGGCCCGCGTGTAGAAGAACAATTTGCGCAGCTTTTCGCGGCGCGGATCGCCGTTGCCGACAACACCGTCCATCCCCATCACATCCATCGCCAGCTTGCCCAGATCGCGGTGCCAGTTCGACCAGTGATATTTGTAGCGCAGGCTTTCCAGCGCCTCCTCAGGCTGCGGATTATCGACAAGCATGCGAAGTGCCATGGCGCGCATGGCGCGAAGGCCTGCCCAGGATCGGGCCACCCGCCGGCGGATGGAAGGATTTGCAGCCGATCCGTTCTCCCTGGCGATCTCGACGATCAGTTGCAGTTCCTGGATGAAGCCCATCTGCTGGCCGAGCGTCGAAATTCCGCGTTCGAAGCCCAACAGCGCCATCGCCACTTTCCACCCGTCGCCCGGCTGTCCAACGACACAATTGGCCGGTGCGCGCGCCTCATCGAAAAAAACCGAGTTGAATTCCGCGCTGCCGCCAATCTGCTGTATCGGGTGAATGTCGATCCCCGGCTGATCGAGGGGCAGCAGCAGGAAAATCAATCCGCGTGATCTGGCCGAGCCTTCCTCACTGCGCGCCAGAATGAAGATCCAGTCCGAAAGATGGGCCAGCGATGTCCACACTTTCTGTCCGCTGACGAGCCAGTCGCCGGTTTCGGCATCGCGGCGTGCGCGGGTGCGGATATTGGCAAGATCGGAACCGGCACCGGGTTCGGAATAGCCCTGACACCAAAATTCCGTGCCGGCCAGGATGGGTGGCAGGAACCGGTTCTTTTGTTCCTCGGTTCCAAAGGCCATGAGGGTCGGGGCGAGCAGGCCTTCGCCGATATGCCCGAGACGGCCGGGCCCTGCGGCCCGGGCATACTCCTCGTGAAACACAACCTGCTCGGCGACGCTTAACCCGCGTCCGCCATGTTCCGCCGGCCAGCCGGCTCCCGTCCAGCGCCCGGCGGCCAGCTCACGCTCCCATTCCCGGCGCAAATCCGGAAGGGCATCCCCGTCGCCGGCATGACCGCGATGGCGCAGGGGGGCAAACCGTCCCGACAGATGGTGTTGCATCCAGCCAGCGATTTCCTGTCGAACGGCATCGGCGCTCATGATGCGGTTCCTTCGAAGATGAAATCGGCGATGGCGTCGAGCCGCTCATCCTGTGATCCGAAAATGATGCCGGAGGCCTGTGCACGGCGAAAAAAGTAATGCGGATCATATTCCCAGGTCATGCCGACGCCGCCATGCATCTGGATCGATTCCTCCGCTGCATCGAAAAGTGTCTTGGAGGCGAGGAAACCCAACGCGTCGATATCCGCGGATATGTCTGGCTCGCCTGCGTCGAGCAGGGCGGCGGCACCTCGCAACAGCGACCGTGCCTCCGAAATGTCGACAGCCAACATGGCGCAGCGGTGCTTGATCGCCTGGAATGAAGCGATCGTGCGCCCGAACTGAACACGTTCGCCAATATAGGAAAGCGTCAGGTCGAAACAGCCCTGCGCCGCGCCGACCTGTTCGGCGGCCAGACCGATCCTCGCCCGCAGGATCGGATCGGTAAAATCCGCCGCTCGAAGACCGTCCCGGTCGATCCGCTCCGCTTCTGGCACCGTCACGTCTTCGAGGCCCAACCGGGCCATCGGCCGGGTCGGATCGATCGTTTCAAGTGTTTTCACCCGATAGTCCGTTCCCGCCGATAGCGCGAACAATCCAATCGTGCCGTCAGGAAGACAGGCCGGGACGATGACCATGTCCGCCGCTGCGAGATCCGGAACATGCTGCGTGTCGCCGGAAAGCCGGTATCCGCCGGCCACCGGCACGGCGGTAACAAAGGGCGGTTCGATGGGGTTGCGTTTCGACAAGGCGGGATAGGCGACGGTGATCCGCAATTGACCGGTTGCGATCCGGCTCAGCAGATCGTTTCGAACCTGATGCTTGCCGAGGGCCCCGATCAGCGGGGCCGCAAGGCAGATGGTCGACCACAGCGGTATGCAGGCCAGATGCCGTCCGCACGCCTCGAGCAGGAGGGTGGTTTCCATGGCGCCCATTCCCAATCCGCCATTCTCCGGTGGGATCGCCAATCCGCACCAGCCCAACTCATCCGCCACGATGCTCCATAATTCGGGATCGAAACCCTCCCGTTCCTCGGCGGCGCGGCGCATCTGCGCCGAACCGGCCCGATCGCCGAGCAGCCGTAGCGCTTCATCGCGCAGGAGCAGTTGTTCTTCGGTCAGATCGAGATCCATGGGATCCTTTTGGTGGTTGGTCAGGCCTGTTTTTCGCCGCCAAACGGGCAAGGCGGTCTCATCTGGGACCAACCATCACAGCCGCGCGGCCGGCACGCATCGTCCGAACGAGTGATGCGCGATTTTCTGCCGGGATGAGAGATTGGGCATGAAGACCATCAGATGGGAGGCCTGTCGTGGCAATGCATGGCGCACGCTTTGAAGGCAAGACTGTCCTGATCACCGGTGCGGCCAGCGGAATCGGGCGTGCGGCGGCCATGCGCCTTTCCAATGAAGGTGCGCGGCTGGTTCTTGCCGACCGGGATGCCGCTGGAATGGAGAGCGTTGCGCAGCGGATCCACGGGAGACAGGGTGGGCCGCACACAATTTGTTATGATGCGGCAGACAATGGCTCGACCGAGACGATGGCGGCGGAAGCTGCCGCAGTCTTCGACCGGCTTGATTGTGTGGTGTGCAATGCCGGCATTTACCGGCGTTCCCATTTTACCGATATCAGCGACAGCGATTGGGCGAAAGTGCTTCAGGTCAATCTGACCAGCAATATGCGCATTGCCCAGGCCGTTACGCCGGTGCTCAGGGAGGTGGGTGGAAATCTCGTTGCGATCGCCTCGACGGCCGGTCTGGACGGGATTGCCTATGCGGCCCACTACGCTGCGGCAAAGGCAGGCCTGATTGCGTTGATCAAGTCACTGGCAGTCGAATTTGCGCCCGACGGCGTTCGCTTCAACGCGATATGCCCCGGCCGGGTCAGGACCGATATCAGCAAGGGGCTCGAACCCTTGTCAAACCAGAATGAAGCATTGCTTGTCCGGCCACCGCGGCTTGCCGGGCATACGGAAGGCGGACAGCCGGAAGAAATTGCAGATGCGATCGCCTTTCTCGGCTCGCAGGATGCAAGTTACCTGAGCGGCAGCATTTTGGTCATCGACGGCACACAGACGATCGGCTGATCCCGGGATCGTCCAAATGGAGGATGCCGTCCGGTCGCTTCCGCCACAGCATGATGGCAAAGGAGACGGACAATTGGGCACGCTTGAGGGCAAAGCGGTGGTGATAACAGGCGCCGGCAGTGGCATCGGTGCTGCCTATGCCCGCCATGTTGCCCGGCTCGGCGCGCAGACCGTGGTCAATGATATTGACGGGGATGCGGCCAACAGGGTTTCGGACGAAATCGCCGGACAGGGCGGTGTGGCCATCGCCTGCCCCGGAGATGTCTCGTCATGGGATTTTGCGGAATCCCTCATTGCGCAATGTGTGAGCCGGTTCGGAAAGATCGACGGCCTCATCAACAATGCCGGCATATTGCGCCACGGGCGGGTTACCGAAATGAGGGAAGCTGATTTCAGGGCCATGCTCGGTGTCAACACGATCGGCACGGCAGCTTGCGCCAGCGCGGCGATCCGCACCATGCTTGCTGCCGACGCTGCCGGCTCCATCATCAATGTTGCTTCGGGCTCCCAGGCCGGTGATATCGCACTCGGTGGCTATGGGGCTTCAAAGGCGGCGGTTGCATCGCTGACTTTCAGCTGGGCAATGGAATTGCGTGACACCCATGTGCGCGTCAATGCGATCTCTCCGCTCGCCGAAACGGCAATGTCCGAATCGAACAAGGATTATCTGGCGATGCAGTCACAAAACCGCGGGGTCACCTATACATCTTTGCCAGGGGCCGAGACCAATGCGCCGGTCGTGGCGTTCCTGCTTTCGGATGCTGCGAAGGGCGTGAATGGACAGGTGGTCCGGATCGCCGGACGTCAGCTGTCGCTGGTGACGCATCCGATGATCGCCGATCCGGTGCTTGAGGATGACTGGACCGATAGCAGGGTCGCCGAAGCGTTTGCCGAGACCCTGATGGACCGGCAACAGGTGCTTGGGCTTGGCTACACGGCCGCAAACCATTATGCACAGGGTAATGCCGGATGAAGGCCTATGAAGTGATTCCGCAGCCTCGTCGGTTTGATCCATGGCAGACATCGCCGCATGGTTTGGCGAGGTCTCAGCGCAAGAAAAAGAGTTGATATGGCGAGCACGAAGACCGCATCACAGGAGCCCGAATCACCCTGTAACGCAGTCGTTCCTGTTGCGGAACGCACGTCAAAGCAGGCGACCAATCCGCGCAGGGAATTGGTTCGGGACCAGCTGATCGACATCGCGGCCAAGATGTTTGATTCCAAGGGATATACGCAAACCGGCATGGGTGACATTGCCCGCGAAATCGGCCTCGGCCGATCGGCGGTCTACCATTATTTCCGCAACAAGGAGGAAATCCTTGCGGCCCTGGTGGAAGCCGAGGCCCTTGGGCCGTCGTCCGAACTGCAGGAACTCATTGACGACACGAGTTTGACGGCGACCGAACGCCTGAGGCGCGCGATCACGAACGGCATTGTCCGCAGATTGTCATCGGGCTCGCGTTTCATCTTCTTTTCGCGGCTGGAAACCCAGATACCGGAGCATCTTGAGGGGCTATACAATCAGAGCCGCCGCCAGATCTACGATTTCTACGTTCGTTGCATCACCGACGGAATGGCAAGTGGTGAATTTCGCGAGGTCGAGCCGAAGATTGCCGCCTTTGCGGTGATCGGCATGGCGAACTGGACGTCCCGCTGGTACTCCCCGGCAGGGCAGAAATCGCCGCGCGAGATCGCCGAGGTCATCGCGGATATCGCGCTCCAGGGATTGCGTGCTCCTGAAAAGCAAAATGGTGATCTCGCGGCGGTGAAGGCAACGATCCAGTCGCTGCGCAATCAGATTGAGACGCTTGAGCAGATGCTGCCCGCTTAGCGTTGGGGTTCAGGACCGAAGCGCGCATAATCATAAGCGACGGGAAGCGGATGACCGCTTTCTGCAAAACCCTCCGAAGCTGATCAATCGCCCGCATAGATCGTCATTGTGGACAAAGCGACCATTGCCTTTAGCGCTCATCCGGCGTTTCACTTCCAATGCAACAACCAGAGGAACCGATATGCCCGACAAGGAATACGTGCTTACAATGGCCAGATACAATATGTGGCAGAATCAGAGTCTGCTTGCAGCGGCTGATGGACTTCCGGCTATTGAGCGCGAGAGGGACCGGGGCGCGTTCTTCGGCACGATCCAGAAAACCCTGTCACATATCTTTTGGGGCGACATGATCTGGATGAACAGGTTTGCCGGGACACCAGCTCCGGATGGAAGTATTACGGACTCGACCGATTTCATAAAAACCTGGGATCATTATCTCATTGACAGGGCAGCGTTTGATCAAACGATACTGGATTGGGCGCACGACATCGCTCCGCAATGGTTTGAGGGTGATCTCACCTGGTATTCCGGCGCTGTTGGCCGGGAACTGACCAGACCCAAAAAGATGCTGATTATGCAACTGTTCAATCATCAAACACATCACCGCGGGCAGGTTCACGCGATGCTGACGGCAGCGCGCGCGAGGCCGGACGACACGGATATCCCCTTAATGCCCGAACGATTTCTCAACCTGTGAGATCGCAAGCCGACAACAAGCCTGCGACGGCTTTGGGCTCGGAGCGATCAATCAGATTAGCAGATCAAGCCACCGCATCTGGAGGCAGAGCAGACACTGATTTTAGGCTTTCGGACGTGATTCAAGCTCCAACACAGGAGCCTGGAAAATGCGATACGCTCTTGCCGACAAAACTTGTGACGCAAGCGAGATAGGAACGTTCGTAAGTTCACGTCGAGGTTGCGCGAACATCCCACCTCGGAGGAGCCGGCGCGATCAATCTGTTTCAGTTCAAACCTCTACCACCACCAAGATCACGTTGGGCAGTCCTTCAACCGGATCAAACACTATCGGCATATCGCGCTACCATCCAGCTCTGGCTTCGAGGTCATAAGTCCTGACCCTGGTGTCCTGGATCTGAAGTTCGTCATATCAGGCGGCACGCCCTGAAAGAACCTCAAATCCACCACTTCATTTATCTTCCTGAGCTTGCTTCCATGCCATATTGCACTGAAAGAAGGACGCCATGTCAGGATCATCGCAGCGAACCAGGAAGGTGCCGGGTAAAAGACAAGAGGATGCAGGCAGCAAGCTTGCCCAGCAGCCCCGATGCTTACCAGCGGTCTGCTTCTCGGTTCCTGAGTTCCTCCATTGCGCCACCCTGTTGCCGTGCGTATATTTTTGGCATGGATGACATCGTCGAAGATTATCTTGCGGAGCTTGAGCGTCAGAAAGCGTGGGAAACCAAACACCTTTCCAAAGCGGAAGGCCCCTCTCAAAGAAATGAAATCCTGGCACAGTCTAGTTTGTTGTTTGAGGCGGGTTATTTCTCGAAACCCTCCCCCGGACCATCAGAAACATACAACCCTGACAAGCCCCTGGCAAAGCTTGAAACCTATCTCAACAAGCCACATCCGCTGGATTCGATAGAACACGTTTCGCTTCGGCGTGATGCGCTTTGGGCCAGGTTGAACTCATCCCAGATACTTGACCGGATGATCGATCAAAACGCACACGACGCCCTTTCAGAACAAGTCCATCGCCTGGAACAAAGGCTAGGCGAAATGAGAACAGTGATTGCTGTCTCGGTCATTTGTCTTGGTTTCGCCATCTACTTGACCAGCTAGCACACTTTGGCAGATCGGCGGTTTGGTTACCAAGTTGTTAGTCTGCCAAAGAAGAGCTAGCCAAAACGCACATCCGCCTGTTCCAGAAAATCCGCATAGGTTTCGAACCGCAGCACCGGATCGCCGCCTTCCCATGCGTCGATCGCTTCCCATACCGCGTGCCGCGCCGGCTGCCACCCGGCCGGCACCAGTTCCAGCATCGGGCCGCAGAGAGGTGGCGAGTCATAGTAGATGATCGGCATATTCCTCCCGGTCACACCGATTTCGTAGACTGGCCGGTATCCGGCGACCTCGACCTTACGTGTCGCGGCGGCGGGGTCTTCGACCGTAAATCCGAGATGCTGAAGGCCTTCGCGCCCGTCTTTCAGGAACTCGGTATAGGGCGAGGGGGCGTCGTTCGTCTGTTCGATCAGCTCGATCTGCACATCGCCCAGATAGGCAAAGCCGAGCTTAAGTTCCACTGAGACTGGTTGGCCGCGATGCCGGGTTGGCGTTGGCGGTTGCGACACGCCCTGTTCCATACAGATGAACGGTCCGACGCCGAACACCTCGATCCAGTGTCGCATCGCCGACTCGACGTCGCGCACCACAAAACCCAGCTGCGTTGCTTCGCCGAGAATGGGGCTGGACAGGACGGGCGGCGGCTTTTCTGCCATCAGCCGAAGATCTCGAACAGCCCGGCCGCGCCCATGCCGCCGCCGACGCACATGGTGACGACGCCGTATCTGACGCCGCGCCGGCGGCCTTCCAGCAGGAGGTGGCCCGTCGTGCGGGCGCCCGTCATGCCAAAGGGGTGGCCGACGGCGATGGCGCCGCCATCGACATTCATCGTCTGCGGATCGATTCCCAGCGTATCGCGGCAATGGACAGCCTGGCTGGCAAAGGCCTCGTTCAATTCCCAAAGACCGATATCGGCAACGGTCAGGCCATGCCCGGCAAGCAGCTTCGGCACGGCAAGCACAGGCCCTATGCCCATTTCCTCCGGTGCCACACCGGCAACGCTCATGCCGCGATAGGCGCCAAGCGGCTTCAGTCCCCGCTTTTGCGCCAGCGATGCCTCCATCAGGATCAGCGCGGCTGCCCCGTCGGAAAGCTGGGAGGCATTGCCGGCGGTCACATTTTCACCGCGTTCGATCGTCTCGCCATCCGCAAACACCGGCTTCAGACCGGCCAGTCCTTCCAGCGTCGTGTCGGCGCGAAATCCTTCATCCCGGGTCAGCAGCGTGTCTTCCGGATGCGTTTCCCGGGTCTGCCGGTCGGTCACGATCCTTGTCGTCGCCAGTGGCACGATTTCTTCATCGAAGCGGCCGGCATTGTAGGCCGCCGCCGTCCGAAGCTGGCTTTCGAGGGCGAACGCGTCCTGGGTCTCGCGGCTTATGCCATATTTGCCGGCCACGATTTCGGCGGTTTCGATCATCGTCATATACATGTGCGGCCAAAGCGCGGTGACAGTTTTTGACCGGGCGCGGTAGGTATTCTTGTGCTTGTTCTGGGTCAGGCTGATCGATTCCACACCGCCGGCAAGCACGACATCCATGCCATCGACCATGATTTGCTTGGCCGCCGTCGCCACAGCCATCAGGCCCGAGGAGCACATCCTGTCGATGGTCATGCCCGGAACGCTTTCGGGTAATCCGGCAGCGGCGGCCGTCAGGCGTCCGATATTGTATCCCTGGGTGCCCTGCTGCGCGGAGCAACCGATGATGACGTCTTCCACCTCTTCGGGCGCGATGCCGGCACGGGCAATGGCGTGCCGGGCGGCATGCCCCGAGAGAGCCGGGGCTTCAGTGTCATTGAACGCCCCACGAAATGCCTTGGCGATCGGGGTGCGGGCGACGGAAACGATGACGGGTTCGCGCAAAAGGGTTCCTCTCCATGTCCGCTCCAACGGTTAAATCTGCGGTCTTGAGCCGGCATCGTCTGAATCGACTACGACGCGGGATCAGATTGAGTAGCCGCCATCGGTGCAGATAACCTGGCCGGTCACGAAGCCAGCGCGGCTGGAGGCCAGGAAGCTCACCGCTTCGGCCACATCGTTGGCGGTGCCAATGCGCCTGAGCGGCGTGTTGCGCGCTGCCTGCTCCATATATTTCTCATCGATGAACCCCTGTTTGGTGAGCTCCTCGAACTGACCGGTATCGATGATGCCCAGCGCCACACCATTGGCCCGAATGCCATATCGCCCTTCCTCCTTTGCAAAGGCTTTCATCAGAGCGTTGACGCCGGCCTTGGGCACAACGGACAATCCATCGGCCGTTGCATAGCGATAATGCGCTGCGGTCTGACAGGCGACAATCGAACCCTTTGCCGACCGAAGATGCGGCAATGCCGCCTGCGCCACGTTGAAAAAGCCGAATGTGTCCTGCATCAGATGCTTTTTCATCAGCGCCGGCTCAACCTTGCTCAAATGGAGGAGAGGAAACAACGGCCCAGCAGCGTAAACCAACGTATGAATCGTCCCGTGTTCGGCGGTTACGGATTTTATGAAATCGGCGACGGCTTCGGGTTCCTCGATATTGAGCTTGTGGATCGTTGCCCTGCTTCCCTGGTTTTCAACCGATTCAGCCGCTCTTTCTGCCTTTGCCTTGTTCTGGAAATAGGTCAGCGCCACATCGCAGCCGTCCCGGGCCAGCACCCGACAGATTTCTGTCCCGACGCCGCCGCTGCCACCGATGACAATTGCAACGCCCTGGTCCGGAAAAAGCGTATGATCAGATGGCATGGGTGTCTCCCTGTTCAAGCGTTGCATGCGCGTTCGGCGAATTTGACGGCGAGTTCGGCAACCGGGCGTGCCAGTGCGCCGGCTTCGCGTGCATGGCGGCTGGATGCGGTTCCATCGACCGCGCGGCGCATGATGCCCTGGCGAATTGCAGCAACCCGAAACAAGCTGTAGGCAAGGTAGATGTTCCAGTTGCGCTCGCTGGGTTCCGGCTGACCGCAGGCCCTGAAATAGGCCGCACGATACGCAGCTTCGCCGGGGATGCCGCGTTCGGCGAGATCAAGGTCCGCGAGGCCCCGCAGCCGTTCCGCCGGCAGATGCCATGTCAGCATGTGATAGGCGAAGTCCGCGATGGGATCGCCCAATGTGGACAACTCCCAGTCCAGCACCGCCGAGACCGTCAGGTCTTGGCGATCGAAAATCATGTTGTCGAGCCGGAAATCGCCATGGATCAACACGGAGATATTTGCCGGCGGCAGGTTTGCCGGCAACCAGTCGATCAGGGAATTCATGGCCGGGATCGGTTCCGTTTCCGAGGCAAGATATTGCGTGGTCCAGCGGGCGATCTGGCGCGCCATGTAGTTTCCGGATTTACCGAAATCATCGAGACCGAGTGCCGATACATCGAGCGAATGAAGAGCTGTGATGACACGGGACATCTCGTCAAAGACGCGACTGCGTTGAGCGGGCGACAGGTCCGGCAGCGCGGGATCCCAGAACGTATGGCCATCGACGTGGTCCATGACGTAAAACACTGTGCCGACAAGCGTCTCGTCATCGCAAAGCAAATGGGTGCGGGCAACCGGCACTTTGGTTTGTTCCAGCGCCCGGATAACCCGGAATTCGCGGTCCACCGCGTGGGCCGAGGGCAGCAGTTTTCCGGCAGGTTTCTTGCGCAGCACGAGCCGGCGGCCATTGCCGAAGGAGATGAGATAAGTCGGATTGGATTGTCCGCCGCGGAAGCGCCGGACAGTCATGGCGCCCGCACAGCCGCTTATGGTGTCCGACAGAAATTCAGCTAGCCCAGGCGAACCGACGCTGTCTCCAGCCTCTACCGGAACGGTTCCTGACAGATCGCCGTCATCCATCGGCTTGTTCCTTTCAACCGGTCTCGGCGTATTTGGCGAGTTCGAGCCTGCCGATCTGGTTGCGGTGGATTTCATCGGGGCCGTCGGCGAAGCGAAGCTTGCGGGCATGGGCGTAATAGTTGGCGAGGACAAAGTCTTCGCAAAGCCCTGCCGCTCCATGTGCCTGGATCGCCCAGTCGATGACCTTGCAGGCCATGCCAGGCGCCGCGACCTTGATCATGGCGATCTCGGCTTTTGCCGCCTTGTTGCCGACCACATCCATCATCCATGCGGCTTTCATCGTCAGGAGACGGGCCTGATCGATAAGGATGCGCGCTTCGGCGATGCGTTCCAGCGTCACGGATTGCCGGGAAACCGGCTGGCCGAAGGTGGTCCGTGATTTTACCCGCCGGCACATCAGTTCAAGGCAGCGCTCCGCCAGGCCGATCAGGCGCATGCAGTGGTGGATACGGCCGGGACCGAGGCGGCCCTGCGCTATCTCAAATCCACGTCCCTCGCCGAGCAGCATATTGGCCGCCGGTACCCGGACGTTCTCGAAGGTGATTTCCATGTGCCCCTGCGGTGCATCGTCATACCCGAAGACCGTCAGCGGGCGCTTGACGGCGATGCCGGGTGCGTCCCTTGGAATGAGGATCATGGAATGGCGCTGGTGGCGCGGTGCATCGCTGTGTGACAGGCCCATGAATATGATCAACTCGCAGGCCGGATCTCCAAGCCCGGAAATCCACCATTTGTGGCCGTTGATGACGTAGTCGTCACCATCGCGCGTGATGGCCGCAGCAATATTGGTGGCGTCGCTCGAGGCGACATCCGGCTCCGTCATGGCGAAGGCCGACCGGATTTCACCGTCGAGCAGCGGCTGCAGCCAGCGCGCTTTGTGTTCATCGGTTCCGTAGCGGATCAGCGTCTCGATATTGCCGCTGTCGGGCGCCGAACAGTTGAAAACCTGCGCGCTGAAATGAACGCGGCCCATCACCTCGCAAAGCGGCGCATAATCCACATTGCTCAGGCCGGCTCCGTGTTCCGCATCCGGCAGAAAAAGGTTCCACAGGCCTTCAGATTGCGCCTTGCTCTTCAACGCCTTCAGGACGGGTGGCTGGCTCCATCGTGTCGCGGCAATCTCTTCGTGATATCGCAACTCGTTCGGGTATATGTGGGCATCCATGAAGGCGTTCAAACGTGCAAGCAGATCCTGCGTGCGTTGGCTGTGCTCGAAATCCATGGCGGATCACACCCCGTTGCCTGGCGGATTGTCCTTAATCACCGTGGCGCGGATATTGTGCGGATCGAGCTTGCCGACAATCGCCAGATCTTCCTTGGACGGCGGCGTCGTCACCGCCGGCACCGGGTCGCTTAGAAGCGGAAACCCCGTGGCCTCCTGTACGGCCTCCAAGGCGACGCCAGGGTGGAGCGAGACCACGCGTGCGGCGTTGTCCGGTCCCTTGAAGTCCATGACGCACAGATTGGTCACGACGATGCCGATATCGACGGGCGGACGCCGTGTTCCCTCCGGCCAGTGCTTATCACCGTAACCAACGGAGGCGATCACATCGACCTCGCCTTCGACAAAGGCGCGCCTGGAGTGGTTCGGGATGAGCATGGAATTGCGGTGATTGATGCTGTTGCCCGGAAAACCGCGCACACCGAGCAGTTGCACCTTTGGTTTGCGCGGATTGCCCAGCGCTGCAATGTTGCCCTGACCCCATCGGTCGAGTTGCACAGGTGTCACCATGGCATGGCGCCGCCCGGACCAGACATTGTCGAACACCCGATGGTAGGGCATCCAGCCGGAATGTTTCGGCGTGTATTCGCCGCGTGGGCCGATCGGCACGGGGTCTTCGACCAGGAACGCTTCGCCATCGGTCATTAGGATCTGCGGCGCAAAGGTCAGCTTGGCCAGACCGGCGGCAATGCGGGGCAGGGGGCCGATCCCGGTTGCCAGAACCTCTCCACCACCACGCCAGGCTTCGGCGGCGGCCACGATCATGAGTTCGGCAAGGGTATAGCTGTTTGCGATCGTCATTTGGGCACCTGTTCACAGAACCGGGAGAGGGAGATTGCGGATATGCTGCGCGCCGCCGGCGCGCTCTGCGTAGCCGGCTTCGTCGCCGGCGATATAGGTTCTGAAATAGTCGTCCCAACCGCCATCCTCGCGCGCTCGTGCGGCATAGGCCTTCAGGTGTTCGCTATCCCACCCGTAGGTGTCGTGGGCTGCCGTCGGGTGCGCGCCGAGCGGCGCGTCGATCACCCCGGTCACAAAGCAGCGTTCAAACAGGTTGTTTTTTGCCGTATCGGAATGCGCCAGATCCATGCGATCGACCACCGCTTCGGCGGTGACGTAGCAACGCTGCGCCGCACGGGCAAACAGCGCATCGAAATAGGGATCCGGACCGTCTGTCTGGGTGTTGCCGAGATGATCGGCGCGCGACACGTGAAGCAGTGCCGCATCCAGTGTGATCGCCGGCATGGCGAGCAGGGTCTCGCCATCATCATAGGGTGAGGCGACGGTTCGAAAATGTGGATTGCTGCCGATCACATCGGAACCCAACCCGACACGCGAGGGCAGGAACGGCAACCTGTGTGCGGCCGCCTGCAGACCGAGCATCAGCAGCCCTTCGTCAAGTTCGCTCACCTCGACCGTTCCCTCCTGACGCGCCTTGCGGAAAAAGGGTTCGATCGGGATGAAATCCATGGAAACGAACCCATAGACCAGCCGTTTGATCTTTCCCGCCGCACACAGCATGCCGATTTCCGGACCACCATAGGCAACGATTGTGAGGTCTTTCAGATCCGACCGCAGAATCTCCCGGATCAGTGCCATCGGCTTGCGCCTTGGCCCCCAGCCGCCAATGCCGATTGTCATCCCGTCGCTCAGCGACGCCACGACGTCGCGAAGGCTCATTTGCTTGTTCATTTTGACTTGACCAATTCCTCTGTGGACATCTCGGCGTAATGGGAAAAAAGGCTGTTCAACCGAACCTCCCGCAGCCGTCGGCGCGCTGCTCGATCAGCTGCGCCGGTTTGAAATATTCATCGCCGATGGCGGCTGCGTAGCCGGCAAGCGCCGTTCGCACATGAGGCAGGCCGATTTCTTCGGCATAATGCATCGGGCCACCCAGGTGAGCCGGAAATCCGAGCCCCTTCGTCCACAGCACATCGATATCGCCCGGCCGGGCCACGACACCCTCTTCCAGAAGCTTGGCGCCTTCGTTGATGATGGCAAAAACGCAGCGTTCGCGGACTTCATCGTCGGGTATCGTTCGCGCCTCGATGCCGCGCTCGGCGCGGTAGGCGGCAAGAAGCGTTTCCACTGCCGGGTCGGGTTGCGGGTTCCGACCGTCGCCATAGGCATAGTACCCGGCGCCGCTCTTTTGACCGAGCCTGCCATCGGCCACCAGTCTTTCAATGATATCGGCTTCCCGTTCCCGTTTGCTCATCGTTGCCGCGCGCGCCTTTCGCGTCGCCGCCAGAATGTCGAGGCCGGCCATGTCAGCCAGTGCAAGGGGTCCGACGGGAAATCCGAATTCGGTCAACACGCGGTCGATCTGTTGCGGTGTCGCGCCTTCCTGAAGCAGGAACAGGGCTTCACGGGTCCGCTTCGACAGCATCCTGTTGGCAACGAAACCGTCTGACGGTCCAACCATGACAGCGGTTTTGCCGAGACGTTTGGCGAAAGCCATCAGCGTGACCAAAACGTCATCCGAAGCGGCTTCGGTTCGGACATTTTCAACGAGCTTCAAAAGATTGGCCGGATTGAAAAAGTGCATACCGGCGAAATTGGCCGGCCGTTTTGTCGCCCTTGCCAATTGCTCGATGTCGAGGAACGATGTGTTTGTGACCATGATCGTGTGGTCGGGCACAACGGCATCGATCGCTGAAATGACCGTGCGTTTGGCGTCGATATCCTCGCTGATCGTCTCGATGACCAGATCGGCCTCACCAAGACGGTCAAGGGAATACGCTATCTCAAGCTGCGCCAGCCGGGTCCCGACTTGCTGCTCATTCAATCGGCCGCGCCGGACGACGCTGGCATAGATATTCGAGATGGCCTCACGTGCCAGTTTTGCCGATTTCTCGGATCGGCCGATCAAGGCCACCTGAAAACCGGCATCGAGGCAGGTGACAGCGATCCCGCGCCCCATGGTGCCGGTTCCGACAATTCCGACGCGGTCAATGGGACGAGCCGCTGCATCCTTGGCAACACCGGCAATTTTCCCGGCCTCCCGTTCCGCCTTGAAAAGATGGCGCATGGCGCGAGACTGGGCGGTGGACAGCAGCGCCCTGCAGGCCTCATGTTCGAGCCGAAGCGCATCGTCAAATGGGGTCTGGGAGGCCATTGCCAGCAAATCGACGGCCTTTTGCGGGGCCTCTTGCCCCCGGTATTTTTTCGCCAGCGCGGCACGTGCGGCAGCCTGCCGCTCCGTGTCGAACACCGGAAATGGACGCTCACCCGTGCGGGGCGGGGCAGTACCGGCGATTTCGTCGAGCAATGCGATACACTCATCCATCAGGTCACCGGACGCGACCCGGTCGATGAGACCTGCGGAGAGCGCCTCCTCGGTGCCGATCCGGCGGCCTTCGGCAATCATGGCAAGCGCCTGGTCGATGCCGACAAGGCGTGGCAAGCGCACAATGCCGCCGGATCCGGGCAGGGTGCCCAACCTGACCTCCGGAAGGCCGAAGACCGTACCGCCGGCGGCAATTCTGTAGTGGCAGGCGAGCGCCACCTCCAGCCCGCCGCCGAGTGCGGTGCCGTGAATGGCGGCAATGACCGGTTTGCTGCTCCGCTCGAGGCTATTGGTCACATCACCCAGAAAGGGCTGCTGGATTTCACCGTTGAACTCGTCGATATCGGCACCGGCACTGAACATCCGCCCGCCTGCCGCAATCACCAGTCCCGTAGCGTTTCCATCGGTTTCCAGGCGATGCAAAGCATCCATCAATCCGGCCCGAACGGCGCGGGAGAGTGCGTTGACGGGCGGGTTGTCGATTTTGGCGACGAGGACATTGCCAATGCGCTCGGAACTGACCGCCGGTGGAGAGGACACAGTCATTTCGCAGCTTCCCAACCGGCAGGCACAATCCGGTCGACGGCATCCATTTGCAGGACGATCTTGCCTCTGGCCTCCCGGTTCATGACACGCGAGAGTGCTGTGGCGAACGCGTTGAACGGATAGGTTTCCGAAATGTGGGGCTTCAGGCTGCCAGCGCAGTGCCAGGCCAGCAATTCAGAAATGTTTTCGGCATTTCTTTCGGGCTCGGCGCGCGAAAACGCGCCCCACAGCACACCGGTTACCGAGATCTGCTTGAGCAGGAGCTGGTTCAATCCAAGCTTCGGAATATCGCCGCTGGCAAAGCCGATGACGAGGTGTTGTCCGCCGACCGCGAGGCAGCGAAGTGCCGTTTTTGAAACCTCCCCGCCAACCGGATCAAAAACGATATCCACACCGCGCCCTTCGGTGAGGTCCATCACAACCGACTTGAGATCGGTGCGTGAATAATTGACGGTCTCATCAGCGCCGTAGCGTTGGCACAGGGCGAGTTTTTTATCCTGCGATGCCGCCGTGATGACCCGGGCGCCCATCAGTTTGCCAATCTCCACCGCCGTCAGTCCGACACCGCCGGCGGCACCCAGCACAAGCAACGATCGGCCCGGCCTCAAGGCAGCGCGGTCCTTCAGCGCGTGATAGGAGGTGGCATAGGCGATGAGGAAGCCGGCGGCCTCCTTGAATGTCATCGTGTTCGGCAGGGCGAACACCTGGGCTGCCGGCACCGCCACTTCCTCGGCATATCCACCGAACCCGGTAAAAGCCAAAACTCTCTGGCCTGCAAACAGACCAAACACACCCTCTCCGACGGCAATCACGGTGCCGGCTATCTCGCCGCCGGGCGAGAAGGGCAGATCGGGTTTGGTCTGGTATTTTCCCGCCACCGCCAGGCCATCATAGAAGTTGATGCCGCAGGCGCCGACGCGAATCAGTACCTGGCCGGGTCTTGCTTCCGGGCTTTCAACGTCATCGATCCGCAACCCATCAATGGAACCGATCGCATCGCAAATGACCGCTCTCATGGCAACTTTCTTTTCTGGCGAGATCCGCATTGGTGACCATTCGGTCTACAGTTGCAGCGCCATGCCAATGGCAACATCGTCTAATGGGACTATTGCCGCCCGTCTCGCGGCTATCGTCGAAGATGCATCTGCGTTCATATGCCGCCAGCCAATCGTTCGAGACGTTGGATTGCGCAGCGACATTGCGCCATAGTCTGTTGGGACGATGTTTGACGAAACGGCCCAAGCGTAGCCTGTCTATGGCGGCAAAGGATCGGTCCGCGCGGATTCTCCGCGTGAGGCGCTCTTCTATTGCCGCGAGGATCCGGAGGAAAAATGATGAACAAATATATGTTGGTGACCACGATCATGGCGTCGCTTGCATTTGCGGCTCCCGCCCAATCGGGTGACAACGCCGTGAAAATCGGTGTGTTGAATGACCAGAGCTCCTCATTTTCCGCTCTCGGCGGCACTGAGGTCGTGAGAGCGGTTGAAATGGCGGTTGAGGATTTTGGCGGGCAGGTCCTGGGCAAGCCGATCGAAGTTGTTTCGGCCGATCACCAGAACAAGCCTGATGTCGGTCTGGCCATCGCACGGGAATGGCTTGAGGAGGATGGAGTCGATGCCATCGCCGACATGGCGAATTCGGCCATTTCACTCGGCGTCAACACGCTGATCGGAGAAAAGGGCAAGGTGGGGTTGTTTGTTTCGCCCCTGACCGACCGTCACACCGAGGCTGATTGTAACGGTCACACGGTGGCATGGGCCTATGATGCCTATTCGACCGTCGGAACGTCGGTGAAGGCCTTGCTTGACGGCGGCGCAAAGACCTTCTTCATCCTGTCACCGGATTATGAGGCCGGCAAAGTCCAGGAAGCCTGGGTTGAGACCGCAGTCAAGGAGGGCGGCGCTGAGGTGGTCGGTAAGATCCGCGCACCGCTCAAGACGACTGATTTCTCTTCCTATCTTCTGCAGGCTCAGGCTTCGGGTGCCGACGCCATTCAGCTCAATCTCAACGGTCCGGAACTTGTCAATGCGCTCAAGCAGATACAGGAGTTTGGCCTGATATCGCAGGGGCAGAGCATTGCCGTGACCTTCCTGCACCAGTCCGATGCCCGGGCCATCGGCCTGGAAGCGCTGCAGGGCATTCGCTTCGCCGCGCCATGGTTCTGGAACAAGGATGAGGAATCGCGCACATTCGGTCTGGCGATGATGGAGATAACCGGCAACGCGCCCGGATGGATTGCGGCCGGCACCTACTCGGCTGTCACCAACTATCTCAAGGCCGTTGAAAAGGCCGGCACCGACGATGCCGAGGCCGTTCTCAAGGCGATGCGTGAAATGGAAATCGAGGATATGTTTGTCCGCAACGGAACCTTGTTTGCGAACGGCCGCCTCATCCATGACATGTATCTGCTTGAGGTGAAGGCCCCTGACGAAGTCCAGGAGAAAGACGATTTCTTCAAGCTGGTCGCGACCGTTCCCGCAGACAAGGCATTCCGCCCGATTTCGGAAACAACCTGCAAGATCGTCAACCCTTAGAGAACAAGGCCCGGTTCGTGCTAATCCACGGACGATGAAAACACTATCGCGGCCGCCGGAATTGCCGGCGGCTGTCCGGACGGCCTGTTCCTGCAGTGCGAGAGATGAAATTGCGCGGTTACCTGATCTTCGAGATTGAAATCACCGATCCGGCCGCATGGGCCGAATACCGGCGCGTGGCCGGACCGGTCATGGCGGCGAGCGGCGGACGGTTTCTGCTGCGCAGCGAATCGGTGGAACCGCTGGAAGGTGGCTGGGAACCGGCATCCATCTCGGTGGTCGAATTTCCGAGCTACGAGGCGGCGCGCAGCTTTTATGATTCCAAGTCCTATCGCGAACTCTTGACGTTACGGCAAAAGGCCTCCCGCGGCCGGGGCATCCTGGTTAAGGGGGCATCGACGGCAGAGGCTGAACAGCCATGAATACCGGTCGGGATCTCGGCGAAAACATCATTGAGGCAAGCGGGTTGACAAAGCGGTTTTTTGATTTCGCCGCGGTGAGCGATGTCGATCTGACGGTGCGCCGCGGCTCGATCCACGCGCTGATCGGACCCAATGGGGCCGGCAAAACAACCACGTTCAATCTGATAACCAAGACCCTGCCGCCGACCGAAGGCAAGATCGTCTTCAACGGCCGGGATATCACCGGCGAAAGTCCGGCAAGGGTTGCCCGCCGCGGTCTGGTGCGTTCGTTCCAGATATCGGCGATCTTCCCACGCATGACCGTGGCGGAAAATGTTCGTATTGCGCTTCAGCGCCCGCTTGGCACGTCCTACCATTTCTGGCGAAGCGAAAAGACACTGTCGGTCCTGGCCGACCGGGTCGATGCCCTGCTGGAGGCGGTCGGATTGGCCGATCAGCGCGATCAGTCGGCGGCGGGCCTGCCCTATGGCCGCAAACGGGCGCTGGAATTCGCCACCACACTGGCGCTGGAACCCGAATTGATGCTCCTCGACGAGCCGACATCCGGATTGGGCTCGGAGGATGTCGACCGCATCTCGGGACTGATCCGCAAGGTCTCCGCCGACCGGACGATCCTCATGGTGGAGCACAATCTGCAGGTGGTTGCCGATCTGGCCGACACAATCACCGTTCTGGCCCGCGGAAAGGTTCTGGCGGAAGGCAGCTATGCCGATATTTCCACCAACCCTCTGGTGGTCGAAGCCTATATCGGGGGCACGGATGACGGGTAGCGCCACACTGACGGTCAACGATCTCCACGGCTGGTACGGCGAGAGCAAGGCGCTGCACGGCATGGGGTTCCATGTGGACCGTGGCGAGGTGGTGACCCTTTTGGGGCGCAACGGCGCCGGCAAAACCACGACCCTGCGGGCCGTGATGGGGCTGCTGCGCCGCAAGAGCGGCGAGATTCGATATGGCGATGAGGACATCAGCAGCCGGCTGCCCGAATATATCGCCCGGCGCGGCATTGCCTATTGTCCCGAAGAGCGCGGTATATTCGCCAGCCTGACTGTCGAGGAAAACCTGTTGCTGCCGCCGGTGATCGCTGATGGCGGCATGTCGGTCGATGATATCTTCGCGCTGTTTCCCAATCTTCTGGAGCGCCGCAAAAGCCCCGGAACCCGGCTTTCCGGTGGAGAGCAGCAAATGCTGGCGATCGCCCGTATCCTGCGCACCGGTGCAACATTGCTGTTGCTGGATGAACCGACCGAAGGTTTGGCGCCGGTTCTTATCGAACAAATCGGCGCGGTTATCAGAAAGCTCAAGCAAAGCGGTTTCACGATGCTACTGGTCGAACAGAATTTCCGGTTTGCCTCGAAACTGGCCGACCGGCACTACGTGGTCGAGCACGGCCAGGTCATCGATACGGTCGATGCTGCGGATGTCGCCGGAAATATCGAACGGATCCAGAACTATCTGAAGGTGTAGAGTGATATGACTGAGCTCATCGGCATCTCGCCAACACTGCTCTTCGGCCAGCTTCTGATTGGCCTCATCAATGGTGTGTTCTACGCCATGATGAGTCTCGGGGTGGCGATTATCTTCGGGATGCTGCGGATCGGCAATTTCGTCCACGGAGCGCAGTATATGCTGGGCGCCTTCGGCGCCTGGTATCTCCTGCATCTGCCCGATTTGTTTCCCGGTCTCGGGCTGCCATCCCTCAACTACTGGTGGGCGCTGATCATCGTTCCGATCGGGGTCGGATTGCTGGGTGCGGCGACCGAACGCATATTCATTCGGCGCGTCTACAACCTTGAACACGCCTATGGGCTGCTGCTGACCGTTGGTCTGGCGATGGTCATCGAAGGCGTGTTCAACGTGTTCTATGGCGCGGCCGGACAGCAATATGGCGTGCCCGATGCCCTGCGTGGCGGGGTCAATCTCGGTTTCATGTTCATGCCGCTTTACCGGCTGTGGGTCATCGTGGCGGCGCTCGCCGTCTGCATCGTGACATGGTATGTGATCGAACGCACCAAGCTCGGTTCATTCCTGCGCGCGGCCACCGAAAATCCGGAACTCGTTCGCGCATTCGGAATCAACGTGCCGCGCATGCTGATGCTGACCTATGCGTTCGGTGTCGGTCTGGCGGGCCTGGCCGGCGTCATGGCTGCGCCGATCTACCAGGTCAGTCCGCAAATGGGCCAGTCGATCATCATTACGATTTTTGCGGTGGTCGTCATCGGCGGCATGGGGTCGATCTTCGGCGCCATTTTCACCGGACTGATGCTCGGAATGATCGAAGGCCTGACCAAGGTCTTTTACCCGCAGGCCTCGACGACCGTCATCTTCGTGATCATGGCGATCGTGCTGGTTTTCAGACCGGCCGGCCTGTTCGGCAAGGAGACGGTCGGGCATCATTCCGCCGATATCTCGGCTGCCCGCCAGGGCAGCATTCTTGAAAATGGCAGGTTGTGGCTCGCCGTGTTTGCCGGTGGCGGTCTGGTCCTGCCGTTTCTGGTCTATCCGGTCTTCGCGATGAAGATCCTGTGCCTGGCCCTGTTTGCCTGTGCCTATAATCTGATTTTCGGCTATGTCGGCCTGCTGGCCTTCGGTCACGCCGCCTTCTTCGGCGCTTCCGCCTATGTCGCCGCACACACCGCCGCGGTGTGGGGCTTCCCGACCGAGATCGCCATCCTGTGCGGTGTCGCGGCGGCAACGGTGCTTGGTGCCGTGTTCGGTTGGCTGGCGATCCGCCGGCAGGGGCTGTATTTCGCCATGATCACCCTGGCACTTGCCCAGATCGTCTATTTCTATGCGGTGCAGGCCTCATGGACCCATGGTGAGGACGGCATCCAATCGGTGCCGCGCGGCACGCTGTTCGGATTCATCGATCTCAACGACACCTACAACATGTACTATCTGGTGCTGGCGATTTTCCTCGGCGGATTTGCCCTGATTTACCGCATTGTCCGCTCGCCCTATGGGCAGGTTCTGAAATCGATCCGCGAAAACGAGCAGCGATCGATATCGCTTGGCTATTCGACGGACCGGTTCAAACTGATTGCGTTCACGCTGTCGGCGATGTTGGCGGGGCTCGCCGGCGGCACCAAGGCGTTTGTCTTCCAGATCGCCTCGCTGTCTGATCTGTTCTTCATGACATCTGCCGATGCGCTGCTGATGACGCTGATTGGCGGCGTCGGCACATTGCTCGGTCCGGTGGTCGGCGCGGTGATCGTGGTGACCATGCAAAAGGAGTTGGCGACGCTGGGTGCCTGGGTGATTGTGGTGCAGGGCGCAGCTTTCGTGCTTTGCGTGCTGTTTCTGCGCAAGGGTGTTGTCGGTACGCTGGAGGATTATCTGGCAAGACGCGAGGAACGCAAAAGGCGACCGGCTCAGCCACCGGATGCAACTGCAGCCGCTGCTGGTGGGGCAAAACCCTCGGATGTACCGTCATGAGCGATGGTTGTGCGGTGGTGATCGGCGCCGGACCCGGTCTCGGCCTGGCCCTTGTGCGCAGATTCGCCCGCAGCGCTATGCCGGTCGTTTTCATGGCACGCCGAAGCAGGGCGGTCGATGACTATCAAACGCAGCTGGATGCGGAAGGGCTCCCGGCAAAAGGCTATGTTGCCGACGCTGCCGATCCGCAAGCCATCACGGCCGCATTCGGCCGTATTCGCGCGAACCACGGCGACCCGCAGGTCCTGATCTACAACGCCGCTATCGTCGAACCATCGCGCTTTGTGACACCGTCTGGCATCGAAGAAGCGCAATATGCGAACGCTCCGGGGTGGAAGGCACATGGGGAACCGGTCGATTTCGACTATCTGATCGACAGTTTTCGAACCAATGTCGCCGGTGCATTGCATGCGGCTCAACAGGTTACACCTGCGATGATCAGGCGGCAAAGCGGCACGATCCTGCTCACCGGCGGTGTGCTGGCTTTTGGTCCGTGGATCGAATGGGGTGCGGTTTCGCTCGGAAAAGCGGCGCTTCGCAGCCTGGGCCATTCTCTCTTCAAGGAACTTGAACCGCACGGCATTCACGTCGCGACGGTGGCCATCCACGGCACCATGGCCAAAGGCACGCCCTATGACCATGATCTTGTGGCTGAAGCCTATTGGCAGTTGCATGAGCAGCCGGTGGCCGATTGGCGTCCCGATTTCCATTTCAAGGCCGGTGTGGGCGACACGGGAGATCCGGACGCATGATAAGCCAACATATTGATTTCACCGGACGCAAGGCATTGGTTACCGGCGGCGCCAGTGGGATCGGTGAAACCACCGCCAAGCTGCTGGTCGAACTCGGAGCCGATGTGGTTATCGCCGATCTGGATCGCGAGAAACTCGGCCCGGCGCTGGAGCGAACCGGTGCGACCGCGCATACCGCCGGAGATGTTGCCGACACCGCGCAGGCGGAGCAGATCGTATCGGACGCCGCCACGGCGTTGGGCGGTCTCGACCTGGTTTTGAACTCGGCCGGCATCGGCGATGATCTGGTGCCGGTTCATGAACAGGATCCGGACCGCTGGCAACGGGTTGTGGATGTCAATTTGCGCGGCACCTATCTCATCTGCCGGGCGGCCGGCCGCCTGATGCTGGAGCACCGCCGCGGGGCGATCGTCAATGTCTCTTCGATTGTCGGGCTGGACGCGTTTCCCGGGCGCTCTGCCTATGGTGTGGCCAAGGCCGGCGTCATTCACCTGACCAGGACACTGGCCTGTGAATGGGGTCCCTCGGGTGTGCGCGTCAACTGCATCGCACCGGCCTATACGCGCACGCCAATGGTCGAGGATCTGTTGCAGCGCAAGATTTTCGATCCAACGCTGATCGAAAGGCGCACGCCGCTCGGCCGTCTTGCCTTGCCACTCGAAATGGCCCATGCATCGGCATTCCTTCTGTCGGATTGGGCGACTTACATCACCGGCGCCATCGTGCCGGTGGATGGAGGGTGGAGCGCCTATGGCGCGGCCGGCGATGTCGTGAAAATCAGGACGGGCGAGGGCTGACTCCCGGTTACCGGAATCTATCCAGACTGCCGCGTGTGAGCGCGTCCACCAATTCGCGTTTTCGAATTTTCGCCGCTTCAACCGGCATATGGCCGATGAATTCAATGCGGCGCGGCGCCTTGTAGGCGGCCAGATGCTCGCGGCACCATTTCTGAATGTCTTCGGGTGTGAGCTTTGCCCCCTCGGCAGCCACGATCACGGCAACGGGGATCTCGCCCTTGACCGCATCCGGCACGCCGACGATGGCGCACATGGCGACGCCCGGGTGGCGGTAGAGCACGCTTTCGATTTCCAGTGGATAGATGTTGTGCCCGCCGGCGATGATGACGTCCTTCTTGCGGTCCACGATGAACAGGAAACCATCCTCATCGAGATAGCCGAGATCACCCGATTTCCAGCCAAGTTCGGTGAACATTTCAACCGTGGCCGCTTCATCGGCGAAATAGCCCTGTGCCACGCAATCCCCGCCAATGATGACTTCGCCGATCTCGCCCGCCGGCTTCTTCTTTCCGTTTTCCGCGACAATGGTGATGCGTGATGAACCGACCGCGACGCCTGCAGCGCCAGGCTTTCGCACACCGATGGTCGGCTCTATCACATTCTGACCGCATGTTTCCGTGGAACCATAGACCTGTGCGACCTGAACACCGGAATAGCGTTCAAATTGCTGTATGACCGGCTGTGGCACCGGTGCACCGCCCGTGATGCACAAACGCAGCGAGGACAGGTCGTGGCGGGCAGCATCATAATCATTGACCAGATAGACATACATGGTCGGTGTGCCGCCAAAATAGGTCGCGCCATGGCGGCTGATATCGCTCAGCACCCTCTGCGTATCCCAGCGCTCATGAAGAATGATGGTGCCGCCGGTGTAAAGGCACAGATTGAGCGTCACGGTCAGGCCGAAATTCGTAAACAGCGGCACGGCGCACAAATAGATCTCGCTGGCAAACCGCGTGCGGTGCGCTGCCATCATGTCGCGCAGCGTCGAGCACTGGTTGAAATGTGACTGGACAGTGGCTTTCGGCGCACCCGTCGTGCCTGATGTAAAAAACAGCGCCGCGGTATCATGGAGACTACATTCGACATTCATGAAATCCGGCCCGGCCGCCGCCATCAATACGTCGAGATCATTGTCGCCGGCAGGGTCGCCGCCCGCCACGAAACAGTGTTTGAGGGTGCCGAATTCATGCCTGATTTCGGAGAAATATGGATAGGTGCTACCGTCGGCGATTATCGCTGTCATTCCGGTCTGTTCGATGGCGTGTTTCAGTTCGGCATGACGGAACATGGAACTGATGGGCGCCGGAATCGCGCCGAGGCGCTGACAGGCCCAAAAACCGGCCGCCATCATTGGTGTTGATGGCAGATAGAGGCCGATCCGGTCACCCTTGCCGATACCATGGTCGGCCAGCACATTGGCCAGCCGCGCGGTTCGCTCACCAAAATCCCGATAGGTGATTGTTTCGGATTCCGTGATGATGAAAGCCCGGTCCGGGATCATTCGGATGTTGCGAGTGAGCATCTGGCTCAGTGTTTCCATGGATATTCCCCGATGGGTCGTTCGCACGCGTGGCGTATCAATGGGTGACCGCAGGCGTCAAACATCGTCTGAAAAGACTATCGCACAACAGGTTCAGGATATCAGGATCCCGCTGTCGACAGGCAGCTTCTGGCCTGTCGTTCGGCACGATTCATCGCTGGCGAGGAAGAGCGCTGCCTGTGCCACATCGATTGGCTCGGCGATGCCGAGCAGATAGGCATCCCACTGTTTTTTCAGATGGGGCTCGCGTTCGAAAAAACCCAGCACACGTTCGGTTGCGACCGCGCCTGGGACCACCACATTGACCCGGATGCCGTCCTTGGCAAACTCGACCGCCATGGACCGGGTGAGGGAGACGATGCCACCTTTTGCCGCCGTGTAGGCATCGCGATTGGGGATGCCCATCTCGGCGACGATGGAGGCGCAATTGACGATCGAACCGCCACCGGATTCCTGCATGAGGGGGATTGCCGAGCGGCTGCACAGCCATGTTCCGAAAAGATCGAGCTTCAGGCATCGCCAGAACTCCTCCAGCGGCGCCGAAGTGAGCGGGCCGTCCGCCGATGAGGAGCCACCGGCATTGTTGAAGAGAATGTCGAGACGGCCGTAACGCTGTGAGACGTGACTGAACGCGGCATCGACGCTTTCCGGCTCCGAGACATCGGTTTCGACAAAGGCTGCTTCGCCGCCATCGGAGCCGATATCAGCGGCGATCTTTTCCCCCTTGTCGGAGCTGCGCGCTGCGATCACCACGCTGGCGCCTTCGCGGGCAAAGAGTTGCGCTGTCACTGCGCCGATGCCGCCGGTCGCCCCGGTGATAACAGCGATTTTCCCATCCAGGCGGCCCACAAATTTCTCCTTCATATCCATTGGTCTTGCAATGATTTGCGCATTCGAAACGCAAATCAACCGAAAGGCGGCGCATCCGTTCCGTCCACGGGGCATCGCCACGAAACGTGTCGGTCGACCAACTCTATGGCACTTCTGGGTGTTGGCCAGCAGCCAAATGGACTATTGCGATTTTGCGGTTGCGGCGCGGGCCGTGTCAAAGGAAACCGACTTCGGTGCCGATGCGTCGCACACGGCGGTCCGCAAGTCTGGCAAACCGGAGATCGTGAACAACAATCAGGGAACTCGGACTGCATCCTTTACGCGCTTGGCTCGGCTGCGCCGAATGGGTGTTCGCGTCTTGATGGATGGCGATATTCGACAACATCTTCGTTGAGCGGCAGCACGATCTGCTTTTGAAGGGGGAAGAAGATCGCCGCCTCTTTCAAGTGAGAGAACCGTCGATCCTGACCCCTTGGGCCAGTTGGCGGATCGTCAGCCGACGACCGCCTCTTTGTTCTGGCGCTCCCGTGAAAGATATGTCCCGGAGTGACTCCTTCCATTGCAGTGAATGGATCGCACCATCAAACCCCGGGATTAGCATTTTGCCGTTTGGCGCAGGTTCACTTGCCGGGAGCAGCCGGGATCAAGCCGTAGCGGTTCATGATCTCCTTCATCACCGCGGGATCCGGATTCCCCGTACGGATTTCCGCAGCAAGCTCGCGGAAATATTCCGGGCCGAGGACACCTGGTGTCAGAATGCAAATGCACTTTGCAACCTGTTTCGAACGGTTGTCGAAGCCGTGGACAATTTTGCGCGGAACAAAGGCTGTCTCGCCCGGTCCGATATGATGATCGACGCCGTCGATGACATAGGTCGTAACGCCCTCAACGCCATAGACCGTTTCATCCCAGCTATCGTGGTAGTGAGGGACCGGCATCCGACCGTTCGGTTGCGTGGTCAGCTCGAACAAGTCCAAACCACCGTCGGTGTTGTGTTTGTCACGCAGAAAATTGACAGTAAATGAACCGAAATCGATTAGTTCTGACATGAATATCCTCCCTTGTTGGCTCGTCAGATCACAGACGGGAAGGTGCGCGCGAGCCATTCGATCGCCACATCGGGCAGGCGATGTACCAAATGATGATGTGGGCGCATCCCTCGATCTCCCGCTGTCAGTATGGATATGCTAGCATTTTAATAGTATAATGTGCAAGCCCTGATGAGGCATATTTGCGCCCGGAACCGGTTGCCCGTGCGACGGAATTCACTTTCAACGATATCATATTCCAATGTTCGGGGATGTCCGTTTTGGTTGTTTGCGGAGCGAAGATTTATCGCTCGTCAAAACCCTGATGAATGCCGACCCCGGCTTTCACTTTGCCATGGAGAGGCGGCTCAACTGATGGGCTGACAGGTCCACTGAACGATTTGCGTCACTGGCCAATGGATGACACTGCGGCAAGCCATCGTCTTGTTACTCGTCCACATCGCATTCTTTATAACATGCTAGCATTTTTATAAATGTTGCGTTAGGTATGCACGCGATCGTGGCGCCGTTGGCCAGAACGGTGTCGCTTCAAACCTGAGTTCGATGGAACACGAAGTGAAACAGCAGGCAGGATGATCAAATGAAGTCCAAAACCGTCGTCGATGGCCGCAGGGCTGTTCAAATAGCGCAGGCCGGCTGTGAGTTTGCCGGCGGAAGGCAATGGAACATTTCCATTTGCGTGGTCGATGATGGCGGACATATTCTTGCTCTCCACCGGATGGATGCAGCGGCGCCCGGCACCGCACAGGTTGCAGCGGAAAAAGCAAGAAGCGCGGCGTTGTTCAGGGCCTCGACAAAACTCTTCGAAGATTTCGTGACGGCGGGCCGGAACGCCATGCTTACACTGCCGGGCAGTTTGCCAATACAGGGTGGTATCCCGATCCACTCCGGCGACGCGGTGGCAGGGGCCGTTGGTGTTTCGGGAGTGCAGTCGCATGAGGATGAAGAGATCGCCATGAAGGCGATCGCCATCTTGTCGGCGCGCAATCCCGCGCCGTGATCACATCCGCTTAGCACATCAAATCGTCAAACCACCGGCACAATGCGACTGATCCGCAAGGTGCCGGTGACAGACGCAAAGCGTCCGACGCCCTAGCCGGGAACGGTTTCGGTTTCATAGGTGATGTCGCAGTCGGCCAAAATCTGATCGCCGCCGCGCCATTCCCTGATGAGCTCATTGTATGCCAACGCTCCGCCGCCATAGGTGCTGCCAAGGAAAGTCGGCTGGCCGTCGACATCGCCCTCATGGTTGAGAAAGCCCGGTGTACAGGCACGGTAATAGGCCACCAGATCGATCTTGTGCGGGGTTTTCATTTTCTCCAGCCAGCGATCCTCGGCCTTGGATGTGACCTCGATGCTGCGAATGCCGTCATCGATGCATTTTCCGATGATATCGACCGCGTGAGAGGCCTGCATCTGGAGGGCATGGGTGTAGTTGAATGAGGTTGTGCCCTGGGAGATTGCGCCGACGACATGGAAATTGGGGAAGCCATGCATTTGCGTGCCATGCACCGTGCGCATGCCGTCTTTCCATTTCTCATCCACCGAAACACCGTCCCGGCCGATCAGCTCGTAGCCGCCAACCTTGTGCGCGGCAGCGGCAACATCGAATCCGGTGGCAAAGATGATGCAATCGACCTCATAAGCAGTGCCATTGGCGTGAACGCTGGTTTCATCGATTTTGGTCACGCCGGCGCCATCCGTGTCGATGACCTCGACATTGGGACTGTTCAGGGATTCCAGGAAATCGTCACTGAACAGCGGGCGCTTGCACAGATAATTGTACCAGGGTGTCATCCGGGCGGCGAGTTCCTCGTCCTCTATGATGTCGCCGATCCGAGACCGCAGGTTCTCCATTTTTTCAAAATCGGCTTTCTGTATGACGTCCATGGGGTTGAATTGCTCACCAGACTTGACGGCAGCACCCATATGCCCCCTGACCCGCAGGAAGAAATCCGTCCAGCCGTCGGCCACCAGGTCACTTTCCGGGTGCGTTCCGGGCGTGATGTTGGACTCGAAATTGGTGACCCGCTCCTGCTGCCAGCCCTTGGGTTGGTTGCGGAACCAATCGACATCGGTCTTGGAATTGTTGCGCGCCGCCAATGCGGACGGTGTGCGCTGAAACACCAATACTTTTGCCGCCGACTCGGCAAGTTTCGGGATGATTTGCACGGCGGTTGCGCCGGTGCCGATGACCGCGACACGCTTGTCGCTCAGGCCAGTCATGCCACCATTCATGTTTCCGCCGGTATAGTCATAGTCCCAGCGGGCTGAATGGAACATCTTTCCCTTGAAGCTCTTTATGCCCGGCACGCCCGGCAGTTTGACCTTGGCAAGCGGCCCCTGGCTGACCGTGACATGATGCGCGCGGATTTCATCGCCCTGGTTCGTTCGGATAATCCATCGGGCCAGATCATCGTTCCACCTGATGCTCTCGACCTTGGTCTGAAACAGGGCCCGGTCATACAGATCGAAGTGTTTGCCGATTGCCCGGCAGTGCTCGAAAATTTCACCTCCCGAAGCATAGCGCTCGCTGGGTATGGTGCCGACTTCTTCCAACAGAGGCATATAGACATAGGCCTCGATATCACATCGAATTCCCGGATAACGATTCCAGTACCAGGTGCCGCCGAAATCACCTGCCTGTTCAAGAATCCGGAAGGATTTGATGCCCTTTTTTCTGAGGCTTACCGCTGTCAGGAGGCCGCCAAGGCCACCGCCGATGACAGCCACTTCCAGGTCTTCGACAATCGGATCGCGTGTAAGGATCTCCTTCAGATACGGGTCCTCGGCGAACTCTTCGAATTCTCCATCGGCGTCGATGTATTGGGCCTCTCCGTCCGACCTCAGGCGCTTGTCGCGCTCCTCCCGGTATTTCCTGCTCAGTTCGGCAGCGTTATAACTCTCTGACTTGCCTTGCGTTTCCGGCATCAGATTTCCTCCCTGGATCATATTCCTGTCGACGTGTCGTCGAATTCAGATGGAACAATAGCAAATCTGATCTTACATGCAAGCATGTTAATATCATTTGCTGATTATTCCGCCTTTTCCGGGGGCGGGACCTTTCCTTGCTTCATAGCCGGAACAACGGCAAGGCCTCCGACACGAATCGATGGGCAGCTCCCAGGGTGCCGGGTTCATTTTGCCACAACGTGTCGGCCGCCCCTCCAGGCCAAATTCGTCGAGGGCGTGGGGGTGGCCCTCTGTGTGCGTCGGACAGGCGTAGAATCCGGGCGGATATCCACGCCCATCCGGTTGTTCAGATGTCCACTGCGACAGTGCAGAATGGAGTGTGACCCTAGACAAGAATGCAAGCATGCTGGCATAACGCTCGGACCAGACATGTAGACCCTCCGCCAGCCATGGGAAATAAAGTTGAGCAAAAAAGACACCGTATATGATCTCGTGATCAGGCGCCTCGTCGATGCGACCTACAAGTTCGGGGAACAGATCCTGGTCAAGGATCTGGTGGCTGAAACGAATACCAGCCGCCAGCCCGTCATGAGCGCACTCAATCATTTGGCCGCGGACGGTTTTGTCCGAATCGCGCCCCAGGTCGGGTGCCAGGTGATCAGTCCGTCAGCGGCTGCAATTCAAGATTTCTATCTCATGTTTGGTCATATGGAAGCGTTGCTTGCCAGCCTTGCGGCACAGAGACGGACCGAAGAGCAGATGGAGTCGCTGCATTCCGTACAGAGCGACATTATTGCCCTGCGTTCCGATGATCGAAGGCGCACAAAGAAATTCGCGTCTCTTAATCAGGAATTTCACGGAATCATCCATGAGATGGCCAATTCCGCGTTGGTTGCCGAACGTCAGCGCCCCAATTTCAATATGTCGGACTTCTTTATCGCACAAACCGTGGGATTTGAGAATCTGATCGGCGATGCAAAAGACGATCATCGGATGCTCATGGAAGCAATCGATCAGGGGGACACCAAACTGGCCTATGACGTCGCTCTGCAGCACATCCTCAATGTGGCAAACAAGACGGCACCAGATTTTATCGACGCAAAAGCAAAGTAAACTCCATTAACATGCTTGCATGTTAATGGAGTTTGTGACAGATTTCCCCTGGCGCGGCTTTCGGTCGAAGCGCGACAATGTGTGCTTTGACGGTTCTGTGGCTTCGATTTGGCCTTCTGCCGTGAAGCGTCTTGGAGGGGAAGTCATGCCGATTGCGACCCGTTGCGACAGAATTGATCCGACGGGTGCACTGTCGCCAATCGGATGTCGAATGGGGAGCGGACCAAAGCGCGCCGCCCTGCAAGAGAAAGCCCACGGGGTCGGATCCGTCGATGCCGGACGCGAAAACGAGCGCCTCTCGATCGTGGATCCAGATCTCTCCGTCATTGAGTTTGCGGTCACAACCAGAGAGCCAAGAGAATGAATGATGCATCCAATCAGGGTGAGCGTATTGCCGCCTATGCCAAGCGCTTGCGCGACGCCTATGAGGGGGCGCCGATCTCGTCGCTTCGAGATGATGTTTCCGCCGGAGACGCTGAAACGGCCTATGCCATCCAGTCGGCCAACACCGAACACTGGAAAGCGGCGGGGCGCAAAATCTCCGGCCACAAGATCGGTCTGACCGCGAAGGCGGTGCAGGCCCAGCTTGGTGTCGATCAGCCGGACTATGGCGTTCTTTTTAAAGACATGGAATTAGCCGATGGCGGTGTCCTCGAACCATCGGCTGTCATTCAGCCCAAGGCGGAAGCCGAAGTCGCACTGATCCTGGGACAGGATTTGATCGGGCCGAATATCGCGCTTGAAGATGTTCTGGCGGCAACCGACCATGCCGTGGCGGCCATTGAAGTTGTCGACAGTCGCATACGGGATTGGAACATCACCTTCGCCGACACCGTCGCGGACAACGGATCATCCGCCTTCTATGTTCTGGGCGCTGACAGGCAACCGGTTCAGGGCCTGGATCTCTATACCTGTGGAATGGCCCTCGAGATCAATGACAAGATCGCCTCGGTCGGCGCCGGTGCGGCCTGTTTGGGTCATCCGCTCAATGCGGCTGCCTGGTTGGCTCGAACCGTAGGGCTGAAGGCGGGTCAAACGGTTTTGACCGGTGCCCTTGGTCCGATGGTGGCGATCAAGCCGGGTGATAAAGTCGTCGCAAGGATCGGGGGTCTTGGAACCGTTTCCTTTAATTATGGCGGGCGGTCGTGAGTGCCAGGACCAAAGTCGCCATCATCGGCTCCGGCAACATCGGCACCGATTTGATGATCAAGGTCCGTCGCAATTCCAAGGCCTTGGAAATGGCCGCGCTGGTGGGTATCGATTCGGCATCGGATGGTCTTGCGCGCGCGGCCCGCATGGGCGTTGCAACAACCCATGAAGGGATTGACGGGTTGACCGCCCTGCCGTGCTGGAGTGAGATCGGGATTGTCTTCGATGCGACGTCCGCCGGCGCCCATGCCCGCCACAATGAGGTGGTCACAGGGGCTGGAAAGGTGATGGTCGATCTGACCCCCTCGGCAATCGGCCCCTATGTCATTCCCGTCGTCAATGGCGAGGACCACTTGACCGCAGCCAATGTGAATATGGTCACATGCGGCGGTCAGGCGACTATTCCGATCGTTGCTGCGATTTCGGCCGTTGCGGACGTTGCCTATGCAGAAATCGTGGCCTCGATTGCGTCAAAGTCCGCGGGTCCCGGCACACGGGCCAATATCGACGAATTCACCGAAACAACTTCCAGAGCCATAGAAAATGTTGGCGGCGCAGGCCGTGGCAAGGCGATCATAATTCTGAACCCGGCCGAGCCGCCATTGCTGATGCGTGATACTGTGTTCGTCCTGTCGCAAGGCGCCGAAGAAGCGACCATCGATGCCGCTGTGACCGAAATGGTTGCGAAGGTTGCGGCCTATGTGCCCGGCTATCGGCTCAAGCAAACCCTGCAGTTCGAGCGTTTTGGCGAAAATGATCCGGTGCGGATACCCGGATACGGAACGTTCGCAGGCATCAAAACCACCGTGCTTTTGGAGGTAGAGGGCGCCGCTCATTACCTGCCCGCCTATGCGGGAAATCTTGACATCATGACCTCCGCGGCACTGTCCACCGCGGAGCTGATCGCCGCGCGCCGCCAGGAGAACGCCGCATGAGACGCTTTGATCCGGAAACCGACAGATTGTACATTCAGGATGTAACGCTGCGCGATGGCATGCATTCGATCGGACACCGCTACACCATAGAGCAGGTCCAAAAAATTACAGCGTCGCTGGATGCGGCCGGTGTTGATGCGATCGAAGTTGCCCATGGGGATGGGCTGAACGGCTCTTCCTTCAACTACGGTTTTGGCAGGGAGACCGACTGGTCCTGGATCGAAGCCGCGGCCGATGTCACCAAAAACACGGTTCTGACGACACTTCTCATTCCCGGCATCGGCACGATTGAAGACCTCAGACAGGCACATTCGCTCGGCGTTCGCTCGGTGCGCGTCGCAACCCACTGTTCGGAGGCTGACATTTCACGTCAGCATATCGGTGCGGCGCGAGACCTCGGCATGGATGTGTCAGGTTTCCTGATGATGAGCCATATGGTCCCCCCCGATGCGTTGGCTCAGCAGGCAAAGCAGATGGAAAGCTACGGTGCGGTTTGCGTGTATTGCACCGATAGCGGCGGCGCGATGGACATGACCGACTATCGCAGTCGAATGGAGGCCTTCGATCGTGCCCTGCAGCCGGAAACACAGCGCGGGGTTCACGCACACCATAATCTTTCCTTTGGTGTCGCCAATTCGATTGCCGCGATCGAGTGTGGAGCGATGCGCGTCGATGCAAGTCTGGCCGGCATGGGTGCCGGTGCCGGCAATGCGCCGCTGGAGGTGCTGATTGCGGCTCTGAACAAAAAAGGCTGGCTGCACGGATGTGATCTCTACTCCCTGATGGATGCGGCCGATGATCTGGTTCGTCCGCTTCAATCCCGGCCGGTCAGAGTTGACAGGGAAACGCTGAGTCTCGGATATTCTGGGGTCTATTCCAGCTTTCTGCTTCACGCCGAGCGGGCTTCGAAGGCCTACGGTGTCGACACCCGTTCCATCCTGGTCGAACTGGGTCGCCGCCGCATGGTCGGCGGACAGGAAGATATGATCGTTGACGTGGCGCTTGATCTCGTCAGAGAAACGGAAAACGTCTGAGGGGAGAGAATAGTGGATTTTCAGATTGCGGGTCGCACCGCCCTTGTTTGCGCAGCCAGCAAAGGACTGGGACGTGGCTGCGCGCTGGCCTTGGCGCAGGAAGGCGTCAATGTCGTCATCAACGGGCGGACAGAAGAAACCCTGGAGAGAACGGCGAAGGATATCCATGAAGCCGCGCCCTCGGTTTCCGTTACGGTCGTGCCCGGCGACATTACCGATCCGGCAACGCGCGAAGCGCTGGTCGATGCGGCGCAGGGCAAGCCGGACATCCTTGTCAACAATGCCGGCGGTCCGCCGCCGGGCGATTTTCGCGACTGGGACAGGGACACCTGGATCGCCGCTGTCGATGCGAATATGCTGTCAGCAATCGAATTGATCCGACTGACAGTCGACGGAATGGCTGAACGCTGTTTCGGTCGGGTCGTGAATATTACATCGTCGGCGGTGCGCGTTCCGATCCCGGTGCTTGGGCTGTCCAATGCGACACGGGCGGGGTTGACGAATTTCGTCCTTGGCCTCGCGCCGTCGCTTTCGTCCAGAGGCGTCACCATCAACAATCTGTTGCCTGGCCCATTCGACACGGACCGGCTTCGCAAATCCAAGGAAATCACCAAGCACCTGACCGGCAATCCCGTTGCCGGACGGGTCGGGGATCCGGCCGAATTGGGTGCAACCTGCGCGTTCCTTTGCAGTGTCCAGGCGGGATATATGACCGGTCAGAATCTGCTTCTCGATGGCGGCTTGTATCCGGGGAGTTTTTGACGCGAATTCTGTGGAATCGGGCCTGACGCAAATCACGATGCGGGTTGGTCAAGCGCCGACCCCCGATGTCATTCGAGTCGTCGCTTATCCGGAGCGGCGGCTCTTCATTGCGTAAGGACCGTGATGATCTGAGACATCCCGCGCCCGCTGATTTACCTCCGGAACTTCAAAAAAACTTGTTTTCATAATTTTAGGATGCTAGCATGTTACATGAGGTTTAATCGCATATGCGATGTGCCTTGCGAGGAGAGGCCGCACTTTCTTTCACTGCAAGCTGGTGTAACGGCCCTGAAGAGGAATGCCTGACATGACGGGCGATTTGGGAGGATCAAATGAGGAAATTCAATCTGGGCCTTGGCGCGATTGCTGCGGCCGTGTCGCTTCTTGCCGCACCGGTTCTTGCCGATGAGCTGACCGTGGCGACGTTCGTGCCGCCACAGCATCACACGAACACCAATGTCTGGGACTGGTTCGGGGAAGAAGTCGCAAAGCGCACCGATGGCGAGTTGACCGTGCGTGTTTACCCGGCCGGTCAGTTGGGCGCGGGGCCCGTTCAGCAATACCGCCGTGTCGTCGAGGGCGTGGCAGATGCCGTTTTGGGTGTGGCGGGCTATACGCCCGATCTCTTCCCTGTCGCCATGCTGACCGTTCCGCCGGGCACGGCAAAGGACTCAAACGAGCTTTCCGCTGCCTTCATCGCCAACTGGGATGAGCACTTTGCCAAGGAATTCGATGAGGTCGTCTTTCTCGGCATCGGTTTCCCGGCAGCTCTGTCCATCGCCGCGACGCGCGATCTGTCGGTGCTGGAAAACTGGAAAGGTGCGAAGATCGTTCCCTATGCGGCCTCCATGGGCCCTTTGATCGAGGCGATGGGCGGGGTTTCCGTGCAGATGCCGGTTACCGAAATCTACACTGCACTGTCTTCGGGCACGATTGACGGCGCCGTTGCCGCGCATAACAACATGATGCCGCCGTGGAACTGGCGCGAGGTCGCGACTTACTACATCGACAATGTGCCCCCGCAATTCCAGACAGTCTATTTCGCGATGAACAAGCAGCGATATCAGGCCCTGCCAGAAGAGCAGCGTGCGGTGATCGACGAGCTTGCCGGCGAGGCCTTTACCAAGGTTGCTTCAGCAAGTTTCCACAATGCCGACAGGGATGCGCTCGTGGGCATGAAGGCGATGGAAGATCCGGGCTTTGAGTTTATCACGGTCACCGATGAGGAGCGTGCCAAAATGGATGCCGCCGTTGCCGGCGGACTTGAAGAGATCTTTCAGGCCTATGAGGCAAAGGGCATCCCCAATGCCCGCGGGATCTACAACGATCTGCATGGCTTGTCGGATTGAGCGATTACCGGGCTGACGGGAACCCACGGGGTTTCCTCAGCTCGCCTCGCCAGCGACACATGCGTCAGGATCAAATGACTCGAACTCATAACAGTTTTTTCTAGTTGGAAAACACAATGGATGACCCTCTTCCTCCGGCGCGAGGCATGGGCGCTTGGGACAGGGCCCTGTCACGGGTGGTGTTCATTGCGGGCGGCGCGACGCTGGCCTTCATGACCCTTCTGTCGACCTTCAACGTCCTGATCATGCGCAAGGCGCTCAACGATCCGATCCGTGGAGCCGAGGACCTCATGGTCCTCGCTTTGGTCACGGTGGTGGCCATTGCCATTCCGTTCGGTGCTCGCACCGGCGCGCATATCGAGATCGAGCTTCTGGAACCCTATATGAAGCGCCGCTTTGCCAACTTGACCCTGGCATTGATGAAACTCATCGCTATCGGTCTTGTCGCGATCCTGTCCTGGCAACTCTGGAAGGCTGGCGGGGAAGCTGCGCGGTATGGCCAGGCCTCACAGCAACTGGTGATCTCATTCGGGCCATTTTACCGGGTCCTGGCGGTTTCGACCGCGGTCTATGCGGTCACACTGGCTGTCGATTTCGTTCGGCTGGTTACCGGCCGTCCAACCCATCCCATTCCCCTGACTTCGGATGACGACACATGAGCCTGATCTTCATAGGTCTCATCGGGCTGGTCGTCATGTTCGTTCTGATGGCGCTGCGGCTGCCGGTCGCCCTGGCCATGCTGGGTGTCGGGTTTTTCGGGACAGTGATTGCCAATGCGACCCGTTTTCTGAGCTTTGACATGCCGGCGAACATCGCTTGGGAAAGAAGCTGGCGCATCGCCTTTTCCAACCTGTCCGGCGAGACTTTCGAGGCGGCCTCCAACTATAACCTGCTGGTCATCCCGATGTTCGTCCTGATGGGCAGTATCGCAGGGGCCAGCGGCATGTCCGCCGACCTCTTCCGTGCCGCCTATCGCTGGATGGGGCATATGCGCGGCGGATTGGCATCCGCGACCGTCACGGCCTGCGCCGGGTTCGCAGCGCTTTCGGGGTCTTCACTGGCCTCCGCCGTCACGATGGGCCGTGTCGCATTGCCCGCCATGAGGCGATACAATTACAGTGACTCGCTGGCGACAGGGTCCGTCGCGGCCGGCGGCACCCTCGGATTTCTGATCCCGCCGTCAGGGGGGATGATCATCTATGCGGTGCTCACGGAGCAGAGTATCGGGCGCCTTTTCATGGCGGGCGTGATCCCCGGAATATTGCTCACCATCCTGTTCATCGTCGCGATTTCGCTCATCACTCGCCGCCATCCGGCGGCCGGTCCCAGGGGCGAACGCGCAGATGCGGCCGAACGGTGGAGTTCGCTTGCCGCATCCCTGCCGATCGTTCTGGTCGTCGTTCTAGTGATCGGAGGCATGTATACGGGTTTTTTCACTCCGGTGGAGGCGTCGTCCGTCGGGGCCTTTTTGACCTTCGTCGTTGCCGTCCTGCGGCGGCGGCTGTCAATTGCAAGCCTTCGTGACATCGTGCTGCAGACCATGAGCGCCACGGCCACGATCTTCCTGATCCTGATCGGCGCTTTCGTCTTCATTCCGTTCATGTCGCTGACCGAAGTGCCGCAGAGGCTGGTCGAAATTCTCGTCGCTTTGCCGATACCGGATTACGGCATCCTGATCATGATCGTTCTTGCCTATCTGGTCCTAGGCATGTTCCTGGACACAATGGCGATGCTGGTTCTGACGATCCCGGTCGTCATTCCCATCGCTATCGGCCTGGAATGGGATCTGATCTGGTTCGGGATCATCGTGGTCATCGCTCTGGAAATGGGCATGATCTCCCCGCCGGTCGGCATCAATGTGTTCATCGTGAAATCCATCGCGCCGGATGTGCCGATGGGGCGCATATTCCGCGGCATCTGGCCGTTCTGGTTCGCGATGCTGGCCATGATCATCCTACTTGCCATCTTCCCGGAGATTTCGCTCTACTTGCCAAGACAGGTGGTCGGATGACGCTGACGCTCTATTCCCCCGCACCGGCGAGTATTCGCATGCACGCGCTAAACGAGGTACTGGGTAGACGCCTGTCCGCAGCCGGGATCGTCAGCAAAGTGAATGCCGTCGCGCTTCCACAGGCAGTGAATGATATCTGTGATCTGGAGGTGTCGAAGCGTGCGATGCATCTGCCGATCATGACCGCAGTCGATCTGCTGCCGGCGATACGGCAGACCGGCCCGCAATGGCATTCCTACACGCGCGCCAATCATGACCTTCGCCTCCTGGCATCCCTTTATGATGTGGGTTTCGGAATTTCCGTTTTCGATCCTGCCCTTCAATCCCCGCAGGACTTGAAGGGAAGGGCTGTCTATTGCCCGCCGCGACCGTCATCGGTGCGTCTGTTGACCGAAGCGCTTCTTTTCGATGGGTGGGGATTGGAGGGGGAGGTGGAATTGATCGACAGTCGGCCGCCCGACCTTGCGCCGCTGATTGCCGATGGGACGCTGGTGGCCACCAGCTGGAACCTCGTGACGCTTGAAGGCGATGTCACGACGCCTCTGATCCCGGCTCAATCGCGGTTTCTTCCGATCGATGATCCAACACTGGAAAAAATGAATGCCGCCATGGCGGCCCCGTTGGGCGACTGCTTCGTGGACGACACGCGCCTCATTGCGTTCAGACAGGGAATTTGTGTCTGGGACGAAACCCCACATGATCTCTGCCGCAAAATCCTTGGCGTCCTTGCCGGAGGCGGCATGCCGTTTTTCGACGATCCCGCGCGCCAGACAGACTGGCCGGGCCTTGCCAGAAAACATCTTCATCCAAGCCGTTCGTGATGGCTTCTGCCTGCCGGCGACGCGCCGACAGGTCACTACAGCCTAGCATGTTAATGGGTCAGGAAATCGACGACCATCCGGTTGAACCGGTCAGCGTGCTCCCACTGGGCCCAGTGGCCGCAATTGTTGAACACATGCAATTGCGAGTTTGGAATATTCGCCAACAGGCGCAGCCCAGCATCCATCGGCACGAACCTGTCGTTGCGTCCCCAGATGATCAGAGTGTCCGCCTTGATTTGGGTCAGTTGCGGTCCGTAATCCGGGTATTGTTTGGGATCGAGTTCGAAGCTCCTGACGAAGTTGCTCAGATGCTCCTCCCGGCTCATCATGTTGTCGAGCCGCAGTTTGAACAGGTCTTCTGTCAGCTCACTGGTGTCGAAGACAAAGATCTCCATCAGCGCCTTAATGTTCTCGACCGTCGGGTCGCGGTAAAGCTTCATGATCCGCTTGATCCCTTCGGTCGGCATGGGCTGGAACGGGCTGACCCCGCCCGTTCCGCCGCCCATCAGGATGAGCTTTCCAACGCGCTCGGGATTGTCGAGCGTGAACGCGGTGCAGCTTTGGGCGCCCATTGAGTTGCCGATAAGATGCACCCGTTCAAGGCCTTGCGCATACACAAATCCTTTGACGAAATGGGCATTCAGATGCGAACGCGAACCATTGCAGATTATGGGAGAGCTTTGGCCCCAGCCGGGAACATCCATCAGGACCACCCGGTAGCCGGCATCAGTCAGCGGTGTGATGTTGCGATTGAAGTTGGCCCAGCTTGTGGCGCCGGGGCCAGACCCGTGAAGCATGATGACAGTATCGCCACCCGTGCCGGGGTCGCAGTCATTGTAGTGGACTTCATAATCCTTGCCGTCTTTCGGCACGGTGACGAAACGGCTGGTTTCAGCCTCGGTGTATTGCTGGCCCATTAATGGTCTCCGATCGGATAGGTTTGCTGATTCAAGCAACGATACTGCGGCTGCCGTGACGGATTGAGGGCTCGTCTCTGGCGTCCAAATCACCGCAGGTGCGGCCATTGCGTGGTTTTGCTTCGCGGGCAATCCGCCCTCCTGAAACGGTCGTTGTCGCGACGGTCTGTCAAGACCAGGCCTCGAACTGCCGAGCGACCGATTTGACAATAAAATGCTAGCATTTTACTATCAAAGATGTAAAGTCGTATCACGCCACTTGGAGCGGCCGAATCTTGCTGGGAACCAGTTCCAGACGGTTCACGCTTCTCCTGTCCATCGCTGCCGGTAAGGACGGCAGACATACCAGGCGGCTCGCAGTCGGAATCGGCGCGCGTGACTCAATGTGTCCGGAGGGCGCGACGTTGGCCCAGCCGGACGGGACCCGACATGCGGGTCCAGCAATCTGCTCCCAAAGCGATGAAGGGGCAAAAAACTATAAAGAGGAGGACGAACATTGCTTGTTGGATCAGTTTGCATGTCGCACAGTCCGTTGCTGGATAAAATCCGCGCGACGGAAGAGACCGAGAAGGCGTTTAACGGCGCCCTCGACACGGTGCGCGACAAGGTTGCCGCGCTGGAACCCGATCTTGTCATCATGTTCTATCCGGACCACGTGAACGGATTTTTCTATCGGCTCATGCCGTCGTTCTGCGTCGGCATCGAAGGGGAGTCCCTCGGCGATTACGGCTCGGCCGCAGGAAAACTGACATTGCCTGTCACGGTGGCTGAAGACCTGGCCCAGTTCATCGTCAATCAGGGCGTGGACACGGCGGTTTCCTACAAAATTGCCGTTGATCACGGGGCGGTTCAGCCGCTGGAATTGCTGTCGGAACGTCATGAGATGCCACCATTTATTCCAATCTTCGTGAACTCCGCCGCAGCCCCGAGGCCCACCTTTGACCGAGTCCGCGCACTTGGGCGTGCCGTTGGCAAATGGGCTGCTGAACGGCCGGAGCGGATATTGGTGATGGGTTCGGGAGGCCTGTCTCACGATCCGCCTGTACCGGCGCTCGCGACAGCCAATCCGCAAGTTCGGGAAATGCTGATCGAAGGTCGCGAGATGACGTTCCAACAACGGTTTGCGCGAACAAATCGGGTGCTTGGCGAGGGCGTCAAAGCGCGCGAAGGCAAGTCCGAGCTCCTCCCGCTGGATCCGGAATGGGACAAAGGCCTGCTCGATGCATTCGTCGCCGGTGATCTGACGACACTGGACCAGATGCCCGACAATGTGTTGACACAGACCGGTGGTCGTGGCGGCCACGAAGTGCGGACCTGGTTTGCCGCTCTGGCCTGTCTGCAGGAAGCAGGTGAGTACGAAGGGACCGTGGAGTATTATGAGCCTGTCGACGCCTGGTTAACCGGGATGGGTGTGTTCACGGCCGTTCCGAAAGCGGCAGCATAGGAAAGCGGGTGGACAAACCTTAGGAATGTCATGTCGACCACTAGGTGCGGCCCGCGTGTTGGCCGCACTGGCTCTGGCTTTGGGCGCAGCGCGGGGTCCGGCAACCGGTGCAGAGCCGAACCATCGAGGTCGGGACAGGTCAAGTTGGCTGTGAAATGGTCCCGGACAATCCGCTATGTTGTCGACAGACATGTGGAGTTGGCGATCGGCGGAGCGTGTTCGACTGGATGGGTTGAGATTGCCACTCCGGCGGGTGCCCGACCGTGCCTCCGTCGTGCTCCAAGATGGCAATGACCTGACTATTTCGCGCGATAACCGCCCGTCAGGTCAGATAGGTCTCAGACGTCAATTGCCGCTTGAGCCGCTCGGCCGCCTTGCGGATCGCGCGGCGCTCATCATCGTTTTTTCTATCGAGATTCTTGAACTGGAAGCCCATACGCCGATTGCCTTCGAGCTTGTTTCGGTTTCTTGACAAGAAATCCCAGTAGAGGGTCGTGAACGGGCAGGCGTCGTCGCCGGTCGCCTTTTTCGGGTCGAACCGGCAATGGGCGCAATAGTCGCTCATTTTGGAGATGTAGTTTCCGGAGGCGGAATAGGGTTTTGTGCCGACGATACCGCCATCGGCATATTGGCTCATGCCGAGCACATTCGGCAGGGAGACCCAGTCGATGGCATCGGCATACATCGACATGTGCCAGCGATGGACATCATGGGGCCGCGCGCCCAGAAGAAGGGCCAACAGGCCCAGTACCATGAGGCGCTGGATATGGTGGGCGTAAGCGTGATCGATGAGCTGCGTGACGGACTGGCGAACACACATCATGTCGGTTTCGCCCGTCCACATGAAGGCCGGCATGTCCAATTGGGCGTTGAGGGCGTTGAGATCGGCATAGTCCGGCATCTTCGTCCAGTAGATCCCGCGGACGAATTCCCGCCAGCCGATGATCTGACGCACGAAACCTTCGACGCTGTTGAGTTCGGCGTCACCGTCATCATAGGCCTTGATGACCGCTGACGTGACCGATTCGGGATCCAGCAAATGCAGATTGAGCGCGGCCGAAAGACGGGAATGATAGAGATAGGGCCGGTCCATCGCCATGGCGTCCTGATAGGCGCCGAAGCCGGCCAGACGATGCGCGATGAAATCGCGCAGGGCGTCCTGCGCCTGATCGTGGGTCACCGGGTAGTCGAAGAGGTCCAGACGTCCGGGGGCCTCGGGGAAGCGTCTTTCGACCATACGCATCACCGCCTCGGTGATGCCATCGGTCTGAAACCGCCGAGGCGCCTTGATGTCGGGCGGACCGGATTTGCCGAATGACTGGCGGTTTTCCCGGTCGAAATTCCATTGTCCGCCAACCGGTTCGCCGTCCACCATCAAGATTCCGGTCCTGCGTCTGACATCGCGATAAAAATATTCCATCAGCAGGGAATTGCGGTTTTCGGCATAGTTTCGGAACGAGCGGATCGGGATGAAAAAATGCGTGTCTTCGATCCACTCGAGGGTTGTGCAGGTGCCGTGCACCGTCTGCTCTATGATGCGTTTGACGCGATGATCGCCGGGCTCCAGGCAGACCAGGGATTGAGGCCGATGCTTGCCGATCCAGCGTTTCAACTCGCCACTAATCGATCCTTTGTTGGCACCATCATCCAGCGCGCTGTAGTCGACGGCATAGCCCTGATCGCGCAGCGCGTCGCGGAAGTGGCGCATGGCGGAAAAAAAAAGCACAAGCTTGATCTTGTGTTGCGGGATGTAATCAGCCTCTTCATCCACCTCCAGCATGAGCACTCTGGCGGCGTTGCTCCGGGCCCGCTCGAGCGCCGGTGATTGCAGCGAAAGCTGGTCGCCAAGAACGAGAATGAGGGAATCGCACGGCATGGGATGGCCTTTGAAAAGGATGTCGTCCTCGTCAGGAGCGACCATGGTGACCGATCCGTTTCGCACACAGATGGAGCAGCCCGGGGATTTGTCGATGGCCAGCCAGCCGGCCTGAAACGGGAACTAGCCTCCCGAGAGAAACGAATCGATCTGCAAATTGAAGATTTCGGGCCGCTCGAGATGCACCGCATGGGCGCAATCGGGGATGACAGCCAGCCGGCTGTCCGCAATTGTCTGCCACAGTTCTTCGACCTGCGACCACGGATAGGTCCGGTCGCCATCACCCCAAAGGACCAGTGTCGGTGCCTTGATATGTGGCAGGTGGTCACGACCGGACCAGCCCTGCATCGCTTCGAGCCCGGCGATGATCGCCGGCAGGGTGCTGGCTTCAGCGATTGCGGCGCAGGCTGGAAATTCGCGCGCGGTTTCACCAGCCAGGAACCAGGTCGCGGCGATACGGCGGGCGGTTGATTTCGGGCCGTCGGTCCGGGCGCGTTGAATGGATGTCTCGATGGTTTCGAAGCGCCCGGGCAGCATGCCTGTCGGGCCGGTCCCGTAAAGGATCAGCCGCGCGACACGGTCAGGGATGCGGCGAACCATCTCCTGGACGACCATTCCGCCCATGGAATGGCCGATGAGATCGAACCGGTCGATGCCCAGATGGCTTAACTCGGCAATTACCCAATCGGCAAAATCGCCGATTGTCTTCAACGGCACCGCCCGGGCGTTGCGGCCAAAGCCGGGAAGATCCGGGCAGATCAGCCTGCGGCGTTCGCCCAAAGGTGCCTGCAGCGCCCATTGGTCGCTGCCGCCCATGAAGCCGTGAACTAGGACCAGTGGCCTCAACGGCGGCCGCCCTGAACGATGCGATCAAGGATCATGGCGCAGAACAGGATCGCGAAACCGGCGAGGATTCCCTGTCCGACATTGGCGTATTGCAGTGCCTCCAGAACGTCCTCGCCCAGTCCCTTTGCCCCGATCAGCGATGCCACTACGACCATTGCCAGCGAAAGCATGATCGTCTGATTGATGCCGGCGCGAATGGACGGACTGGCCAGTGGAAGGTCGACCTTGGTCAGCAGGTACCATTTGTTGGCACCAAAACTGATCGCCGCTTCCCGCACGCTCTCGGGCACGCCACGCAGCCCCAGAACGGTCAGACGCACGACGGGCGTGCCGCCGAAGATCATCGTGGTCACCACCGCCGCCGGTTTGCCGGTGCCGAAAAAGGCGATCACCGGGATCATGAAAACAAAGGCGGGCATGGTCTGCATGAAGTCCATGATCGGCTGGATAAAGGCATAGAACCGCGGGCGCCGGGCGGCGAACATGCCGAGGGGAATGCCGATCAGGATCGACAGGCAGGCGGCCGTGCCCAGCAGCGCCAGCGTTGTCATGGCTTTGTCCCAGAAGCCCAGCAAGCCCATATAGGCGAGAAAGGCACCGGAATAGATCGCCATCCGCACACCCGCCGTCAGCCATGTCAGCAGGACAATCAGAGAGGCAATCACGATCCAGGGCGTACTGACAAAGACCAGCTCCAGTGCGTCCAGAACGAGGCGAATGACATAGGTGATGCCGTCGAAGAGCGGCTCGCCATTCAGCACGGCCCAGTTGAAGAACGCTTCGACGCCGGCAATGCCGTCGAGGCGGATAATGGGATCGGTCGGGAAGGCACTCAACAGCGAAAACCGGTCAGGGAAGCTGTAGTGCATGACAGCGGCGGCAACGATCAGCACCATGAACACGGCGCTGAAGACGATCTGTGTGACCGGCATGCCCGAGCGGATGGAGCGATCCGACAGCCAGTCTGAAAAGCGTGCCTCCAGCGCCCAGTTGCCGACCATGGATTGTCCGGCCTTGACCAACAGCAAGATCAACAGGCCGGTGAGCACGATTGTCGGCCCCTCGGCGGCCAGGGCTTCGGCCTCGGCGCGGATGCCGCCAATATTGGCCTCCAGGGATTCGACCGTGCGCCGATAGACATCGACCTTGTCGGAGTTGTTCTCGATGGCCGCCGCCAGTTGCTTGCGCCGCAGTTCCAGCGTGCCTTCGATGGATGCAATGCGGGCCATGGCTTCAGCGCCAAGATTGCCAAACAGGCCGCGGGCGATCTGAACGAAAGCCAGTGCTTCCAGGATGAGGAAGGGCAGGGCCCAGGACCAGAGGCCGCGGGCACCGAACCAGATGGGTCCAAACAGGCCGGCCATCGGGTTGAAGGTGGGGGTGAAGCGCGCCGACGCGCCAATGCGGTCGAAATTCCGGATGTAGTAGTCGGGGTTGGTGCGCACAAAGGTGCGTATGTTGTCCCGCCGCTCCTCGATATAGGCGCGGGCGGCCTCGCTTTCGGTGTCGTCAAGCGGGTTCACATTCCCATGCGTCATGATACTTCGGTCCCCTCGATCACCGTTCTCAGCAGGTCGGCGCGTGTGACGACGCCGACATCGGCACCTTCATTCTCGACCATGATCGCGCTGTCGTCGTCGATCGCCAGATTGATGAGATTGCTCAATGTTTCATCTGCGCTGACACGCGGAGCGTCGGCGGACAGGGGGCCGTGCGCCGAGATGAAAGCCTCTATCGGCTGCATCACCGCGTGGGCATGCACGACCTTCAGGCGCGAGATCCCTGCCACGAAATCGGCCACATAATCGTCGGCCGGATGCATCACAATGTCTTCGGCGGTTCCGATCTGGACCATCTTGCCGTCACGCATGATCGCGATGTGGTCGCCGATGCGCACGGCCTCATCCAGATCATGGGTGATGAAAACGGTTGTCTTGCCAAGGCTTTTGGAAAGCCGAATGAACTCGTCTTGCAACTGCCTGCGGATCAAAGGATCGAGCGCCGAGAAGGGTTCGTCCATCAGCAGGACATCGGGATTGGCCACGAGCGCCCGCGCCAGGCCGACGCGCTGCTGCATGCCACCCGAAAGTTCGTGAGCATATTTTGCCCCCCAGGCTCCCAGTTCCACAATATCAAGGATCGCGGCCGCCTGGCGCATGCGTTCATTCTTTGCAACCTGCCGGATCTCAAGGGGCATGGCGACGTTGTCCAGCACGGAGCGGTGCGGCATCAGGGCGAAGTTCTGGAAAACCATGCCGATTTTCTGGTTACGAAAGCGCTGTAGCTCCCTGGGTCCCAGGGCCATGACATCCGTGCCCTCGATCTCGATCTTGCCGGCAGTGGGCTCCAGCAGCCGGTTGAAGTGCCGGACCAGCGTGGATTTGCCGCTGCCGGACAGGCCCATAATGCAGAAGATTTCGCCCCGGCTCACAGACAGGCTGACATCCGCCACGCCCACAACCGCATTGTACTCGGCCAGAACCTCGGCCTTGGTCAGCCCCTTTTCCCGTATCGCCTGGAGCGCGATGTCCGGCCGTGCACCGAAAATCTTCCAGACATTCGAGATTTCAACAACGGTTTCTTTGCTCATCAGGGTTGACCCCGCCTGTCTTCAGATGGAACAGCACCGGCGCGAACCGGTGCTGTTCCTCGTTCAGGATCTGACGGATCAAAGACCCAGCCAGGCATCGACCCGATCGGGGTTGGCGTCGATCCATTCGCGTGCGACTTCGGCAGGCTCGCGGCCCTTGCCGCTGATTTCATAGGCGAAGTTGCTTACATCATCGGCGGTGACAGAGAAGTTGGCGAAGAATTCGGCAATTGCCGGCGAACGGCCCTCCAAGGAGTTGGACCATGCGATCTGGACCTGTTTCAGAGCATCCTTGGTGGCGACTTTCGACTTGTCATACCAATCCGGGTCATCCGAGGGTTGAACCATCACATAATTGGCCGGGTCGTATTTCGGCTCGGACAGCATTTCGACATCGAACATGTACCAGATGGCGTGCGGCTTGTAGCAGTAGAACGCGTAGCCTTCGCCCTTTGCGATGCTGTCCTTGACGCGGGCGGTCTTGACGCTCTCCTCGGCCCGGACCGGATCGATGAAGTCGAGAAGGCCGTAGTCACGAACCTTGACCTCGTTCACATTGGCCGAGGCCCAGCCGGGCGCACCGATCCACATTTCACCCTTGCCATTGCCGTCGCTGTCCATTTTCGCGGCGACGTCGGGACGGCCGAGATCAGCAATGTCGGTGATGTTGTTGGCATTGCCGAAATCCTTCGACACGCAGAAACCCTGATTGCCCTCGTAAGGGTTGGAGGACAGTGTCACCGTGCCGGCTTCATCGACATATTTCTTGGTGAAGCTCTCCTGGTTCGGCAGCCACACATCGGGATGAACGTCAATGTCGCCCTTGCCCTGATCCATCGCTTGAAAGATCGTTGCGTTGTTGCCCGGGACGAATTCGACCTTGCCGCCGATGCGCGTTTCGACGACTGCGCCCAGAAGGTGGGCGATGGCCTGCGCCCCGGTCCAGGACGGGACGCCGATCTTTACTTCTTCGGCAGCGAAGGCCGGCAGTGTCAGTGCGCTGACCGCCGCAGCGAAGCCGATCGTTTTCAGTTTGGTTATCATGGTTTTCTCCTCAGTTGTTGCGCGCCATTTCCCGGCGTCTTGTCAATTCAGTGATTCAAGCAATTGGTCCTGATAGGCATAGAGTGCGGTTGTGCCACCGGTGTGCAGGAAGAGCACGCTGTCGGTGGGCTTGAAGAAGTCCTGCCTGACCATGCCGATCATGCCCGCCATGCCCTTGGCGGAGTAGACCGGATCGAGAAGGATGCCTTCCTGGCGCGCCAGCAGGCTGATGGCTTCGATGGTGGACGGCGCCGGAATGCCATAGCCTTCACCCACATAGCCGTCATCGACAAGGATCTTGCTCAGCGGGATGCCGCCAACGCCCAGTTTTTCAAGCGTTTTCTGGGTGAGCGTATGGACGGCATCCATTTGCCGCTGGCGCGGCTGACGGACACTGACGCCCATAACCGGCAGATTGTGACCGATGGCGTGAAAACCGGCGACCAGCCCGGCCTGGGTTCCGGTGCTGCCGGTGGCCATTACGAGCCAGTCGAATTCCTGCCCCGTCTCGCGCGAATAATCGGCAATTTCCTGGGCGCAGCTGGCGTAGCCCAGCGCCCCTGTCGGGTTCGAGCCGCCACCGGGTATAAAATAGGGATTGTTTCCCTCATCGCGCAGCTTGCGGGCAACGGCCTCGGCCTCTGCGTTCATATCGAGGCCGGCTGGGCGAAACTCATGGGTCGCCCCGAAGAGATTGTCCAGCAATACATTGCCGGTGATCTCATAGGCCGCATCGCGGTCCGGCACCCGCCGCTCCAGCAATGCGTGACACTTCATTCCCACCTTACAAGCCGCCGCGGCGACCTGGCGCACATGATTGGATTGAACCGCACCCTGGGTGACCAGCATATCGGCCTTTTGCTGCATGGCCTCGCCCACCAGGAATTCCAGCTTGCGGGTCTTGTTTCCGCCGGTGGCCAGTCCCGTGCAATCATCGCGCTTGATGAACAGGCGCGGTCCGCCGAGGTGTTCGCTCAGTCGCGGCATCGCTTCGATGGGCGTGGGCTGATGACACAGTCTCGTCCGCGCAAACTGGTCAAAATTGATTCTTGCGGTCTGTCGGGAAAGCGTTTCGGTGTCGGACATGAACGATCCTCAAGGGAAGGGATGCGTTCAGCATGGCGCAGGAATTCAGTGCAATCCAATTTTATGTTCGAATGACATTATGCAAATTTTGCATTATCCTGAGGCCATGGACATGTCACTCTTTCGCAATCTCGAGGGTCTTCGGAAGACGGGAAATTTTTCGCAGGCCGCGGCTCTCGGAAATCTCAGCCAACCGGCATTCAGTCGCCGTATCATGTCACTGGAAGCCTGGGTCGGTGTGACCCTGGTGGACCGCTCGCGCCAGCCGGTCCGCCTGACGGAAGCAGGCACGCGAATGCTCGAAGCCGGGCTTCAGGCCCTGTCACGCATCGAGCAGGAGCGCAGCCAGATTCTCGAGGCTCAGTCGCTGCCGGACAAATATGTCGTCACCTTCGGTGCCCAACACTCCATTGGCTGGCGATTTTATCCGGCCTGGCTACAGGCGCTCGAAGAGGCCTATGGCCCCATCCTTTCGAGGTTGAGGGCAGATGATTTGCCAAACTGCATGCGCGATCTGAAACATGGTGACGTGGATTTCGTGATCGCCTATCAGGGCACGGGCACACCGAAGACCGGACCATTCGATTCCGTTGTCATTGGAGCCGACCGGCTCATCCCGGTCTGCAAGCCTGATCCCGACGGCCGGCCGATATTCGGCTTCGATGTCCCGGGCATCGAGATGCCCTTTCTGCGGTTTGGTGAAGCCGCTCCCATCGGGGCTCTCCTGGAGCCGCTGTTTGCGGCTCAGGGGCTGACGGCCCGGCTTCGCACGGTCTATGAAAACTCGATGACCGGCGCGTTGCGGATCAGAGCGCGTGCCGGCGACGGGGTGGCGTGGCTGCCGAAGAGCCTCGTTGCGCCGGATCTCGAAAGTGGATTGCTGGTCCGCACCGGCGAGGCCGATTGGGATATCGACCTGGAAATACGAATGTTCCGGAACCTGAAGCGTTCCAACCGCTTGATTCGCTCCATCTGGTCGTTCCTTGAGGTGCGTCAGGCTGTTTCGCTGTACCCGGGAAATGTTGGCTGAACGGCGATCTTGTCCCGTCTGAGATTGGCAAGCCGGATCGGCTGTTTCGATCGCCCTATTCGCTGGCCTGCAGAATAGCCTTGAGCACGCGCAGCGCGCCGCTCATCTCGCCTGGTGTGTAGGCGCAAAAGCCCAGCAACAGACCATTGAGGTCCGACTTTCCATGGCCGTAGCGGGACAGCGGTGCTGCCGAAATATTTTCCAGCTCAGCCGCGCCGGAAATCTCGATATCGGAGAATGGATCATCGAGGTGGAAGGCAATCTGCATTCCGGCTTGGTGGTCGTTGAAAGTGCCGAAGGTGTGAAATTGTTCTGCCAGCCGGTCCAGCAGAAATTTGCGGCGCTCGGCATAGATGCGGCGCATGCGCCTGAGGTGCCGGTAGAATTCGCCATTGGCAATGAATTCGGCGAGGGCCTGCTGCGGCATGTAGGACGCCTTGATGCCGAATTGTCGCCCCATCGCCTCGAACCGGCCGATGAGCGGTTCGGGGACGATGAGATAGCCAAGCCGCAGGCTGTTGGAAAAGATCTTGGAAAAACTGCCGATGTAAATCGTCCGGCTCAACCGGTTGAATCCGGCCATGGCCGGGATCGGGCGGCCGGCGTAGCGAAACTCGCTGTCGTAATCGTCCTCGACAATCCAGCGGTTGTTCTGCTCGGCCCAGTGAATGAATTCAAGACGCCGGCTGGGAGACATGGCACCGCCCAGTGGAAACTGATGGGACGGCGTCAGGACGATGAGGCGTGCAGCGGCGGCTTCGGTATTGAGGATCGCACCGTCCCCGTCGATCGCCATGGAACAGGGTATCAGCCCGGCCGCTGTGGCGTAGCGCCGAAGCGGTGGATATCCCGGATCCTCCAGACCGATCGGATCGCCCTGGTCGGCGAGTGTGCGGAAACACTGTTCCAGCGCATCTCCCGCCCCGGCTGTGATGATGATCTGATGCGGCCCGGCCTCAATACCGCGCCATTCTGCGACGTGATCGGCAACGGCCCTGCGAAGATCGATGTTGCCGGTGGCGGTTTGTCCGATCAGCATGCGCTGCGGATCGGTGCGGCACACGCGCGACACCGTCTTGGCCCATTGGGCATGGGGAAACAACCGCATGTCGGGCAATCCGGCCTCAAACGGAACCGGCGCCAAGGCCTCGTTCGACGGGCCGGCCCGGTCAACGGATGCCGCGCGGCTCGCCAATTCGACCGGTCCCATGTCGCAGACCGTGTAGCCCGAACCGCGCAGGCTTTTCAGATACCCTTCCGCAACCAGTTGCTCGTAGGCGGTGACGATCGTCGACCGTGATACGCCGAGTTCGGTTGCAAAAACCCTGGTTGCCGGCATGCGCGTCCCCGCCGGCAGGTCTCCGGATGCGGCCTGGGCCCGAAAGGCATTGCAAATCTGCTCGAAGACCGGAACCGGTGATGTCCGGTCTATGGAGAAGGCCACCCAGGCGGTCTTGATCATCAAATTGGTCTGACGTTTGTTTTGATTATTGGACATTAACAGGATACCGGATTGAGACCAAACTGGTGACGACACAACCGAGCGTGAGGATGGCCGCATGGTGCAGCGCATGAACAGCCTGGGACAGCCGATCGGCGAAGCGTTGCCCGGCTGGGAGCCGGCGCGGATCCCGGGCGCCGATGCGTTGGAAGGGGCCTACTGTGAAGTGGTGCCCGTCACCAAAACCCATGCGCCGGGACTTCATGAGGCCTATAGCGACGACACGGAGAACCGCATGTGGACCTATATGAGCTTTGGTCCCTTTCAATCGGTGGCGGCGCTGGAAGAATGGATCGAGGCTACGGCGAAGCTCGACGATCAGGTCTGTTACGCCATTGTCGACAAGACAGGCGGCAAAGCGGCGGGTGTTGCCAGCTATTTGCGCATTCAACCGACCTCCGGCGTCATCGAAGTGGGCAGCATTGCCTATGCACCCCGCCTGCAAAAAACGCGCAGCGCCACGGAGGCGATGTATCTGCTGATGCGGCATGCGTTCGAAGTGCTCGGTTATCGCCGGTACGAGTGGAAATGCGATGCGCTCAACGCGGCTTCCCGCAATGCGGCGGAGCGTCTCGGTTTTGCCTATGACGGGCTGTTTCGCCAGGCGATCGTCTATCGCGGCCGCAACCGGGACACGGCGTGGTATTCGATCCTCGACAAGGACTGGCCGGGCCTCAAACCCGCTTTCGAAGCCTGGCTGGACCCAGGCAATTTCGACGCCGACGGGCGGCAGAGGGCGCGGCTTGCGGATCTGATCGCCGATGCTCGCGGCACGGTCGAAGCCTGAGAGCTCAGCCCTTTTCCACCTCGACGAAGGTTTCGTTGTAGCAGGCTCCATCGGCGATATCGGTTCGGATATCGGATGGAATGAGGGCGTTGACGGTCTGTCCCGTCCGGCTGGTTTTGAGCCAGGTGCCCTTTGGACTATACGCCACACCCGGGCGTGTCGCATCGGTGACGCGCAGAAGCAGCGAGACGCGGCCGCGGCCATTGCGAACGGTGACCCGGTCCCCCGTAATCAGGCCGCGCGGCCCGGCGTCGGCCGGATTCATTTCCAGCGTTTCGGCACAGTTCGATGCCTCGCATCCACCAAAGGTCGCATTGGTGCGCTTCGAGGAAGACGGTGTGATCAGGATCAGAGGCAGGTCCTGAGGGACGGGCTCATAGCGCGGCACGCCATAGCCGAACCGTGTTTCAAGGTCCTGCGAGAAGAGTTCAATCCGGCCGCTCGCGGTCGCCGGATGCACGGTGTCGCACAGGATGAGATCCTTGCCGTCGGGGCGGTTGAAAGGGATTGCCCGGTCAAGCGCGATGCGGCTTGGACGTGTGCCTTCGAAATGCGGGTCATCACCATCCATCGCCTCGTCCATGAGCTGTTCGTCGCTGACGCTGAAATGCGGCTCGTCATAGCCGAAACGGGCGGCCAGACGACGGAAGATCTCCGTATTGGGCAAGGCCTCTCCGACGCAGGGGATGACGGGCGCCGCGCGCTGAACATAGTTTTGGCCATAGGCGCCATAAATGTCGTCATATTCAAAATGGCTGGCGGCCGGCAAGATGATGTCGGCAAAGGCCATGCTGTCGGTCATGACGATGTCCGACCCGGTGATAAACAGATCGTCCCGCATCAGCGCCTTGACGAGATTGGCCTGATCGGGGTGGGTGGCCACGGGATTGTGGTTGTAGATCATGGTGGCCATGACCGGCGGGTCCAGCGAGTCGTCCAGCAATTTGTCGGCCACGTCGACAATATTGAACATGCGGGTTCCGTCCGGGATCAGATCGGGCCGCTGCAGGCGATCGGTCGTCTTCGGCACGGCCAGTCCGGATTTGGCGACGACGCCCGCACCGCGCCGTCCGTGATTGCCGGTGAGGGCCTGCAGCGCCATGGCGGCGCGCAGTCCGGAGCCGCCGCTGCGGCCTCTTTCAATGCCGTTGCCAAAGGACGCGGCAACGGTGCGTGACGCGGCATAAAGGTCCGCCAACCGCCCGAACTGCGCGGCGGACACACCGCACAGGGTTTCCACATCGTTCAGCGAGTATTGCCGGGCCTGTTGCATATAGGGCTCAAAGCCGTGGGTCCATTCGGCGATAAAGCCGGCGTCGAGCGCATCGCGGCGTTCCAGTTCGGCTGCAAGCGCCATGGCCAGAACCACATCGGTTCCGGGCCTGATCTGCACAAACAGGTCGCATTGCTCGGCGATCTTGGTCCGCTTCGGATCGACGATGACCGATTTGGCGCCGCGGGCGCGGGCCTGTTTGACGATGCGGGCGAAGTGAAGATTTGAAACGGTGACATTGTTGCCCCAGACGATGATCATATCGGCATGGACAGCCTGTTCCGGCGGCATGCCGGGCGCGTTGCCATAGAGGCTCGTATAGGCCGTGCCGCGCACCGCGCCGCACAGCGGGCCGCGGTTCAGAAGGGTTGCGCCCAGGGAATAGAAGAAGCGCCGGTCCATGGAGCCGCCGGCCAGTTCGCCATGCGGCCCGGCATAGTTGAAGGGCATGACCGATTGCGGCCCGTGACGCGCGATGGCGTTGGAAAACCCGTCGAACACACGATCCAGCGCTTCGTCCCAGGAAATGCGCTCGTAGCGCGCCGTGCCACGCCGTCCGATCCGCTTGAGCGGATGGGTCAGGCGTTCCTTGCCATGTACGAATTGCGGGTAGGAGCGGGCAACCTTGTTGCAGATGGTGCCATTGGTAAAGGGGTTGGCGTGGGAGCCCTTGACCTTCAGGAGCTGATCGCCCGCCACTTCGACCGTCAGGCTGCAGGTATCGGGACAGTCAAGAGGGCAGACGCTCGGGCGCTCTGTGATATGCTTGTTCATTTCGGTCTCGGATCGCAGTGGAATGATGTCGATCCATTTCTAGCCGGCTGGTGGTCGTCCAGAAATAGCCAAATATCGATAATTTGACCCTACCAATTCTGATGTTGTCGCCGTCCGCCGACGGGACGCAGCACGGACCGTCAGTCAGTGGCCGGGGGAGTCTCGATTTTCATGTCGAAACCTGTTTTCGGCTCCAGCGTCCGCTTGATCACATCCATCTCCGACTGCAGATGGCGGCTGATTGCCGCGTCGCATCGGTCAGGATCGCCGGCCTCGATGCCGGCGATGAGGTCGGCATGTTCCTGGCGGCTCGATTGGCGTTCGGCTTCTCCGAATTTGGGAAAATAATGCAGTACATGGGCGCGCCGGCCATAATCGAGGCTGAGGTCGTGGAATTTGCGCGTAAAGCGATTGTGACCGCTGCGGGAAATCTCCCGGTGCAGCGTCAGGTCGGCACCAAAAATCCGGTAGACATCATTGGTCGCCAGCGCGGCCTCATATTCCGCGGCGGCGGCGCGTATGCGGTCCAGATCTTCGTCCCCGCGGAACAGGGCTGCCTGTCGTGCGACGGTTCTTGCCAGCACCAGATGATTGTCGAGGTAATCGCTGAAATTGTCCAGCATATGGGGTGCGACGATGCTGGTGCGGCTGGGAAGAAAGACCAGCAGGTCCTCGCTCGCCAGCATGACCAGCGCCTCGCGGACCGGCGTGCGCGACACACCGAACCTTTTTGCCAGGGCGACCTCGTCCACCACCGAGCCGGGGTCGAGCCTCGTCCACAGAATGTCCTCGCGCAATTCCTCATAGACCCGGACGGAACCGCGCTTGCTTTTCGGGCCGCCATCGGTCCGCTGATCGAGATTGAGAGGTTTGAGGTTTTTTCGTTTGCCGGTTTCCAATGTCTTCTTCCCGCTCGGGTACATGAGTCCAACTGCAACCATTTCTCGCTCCTCTGGCGGACCATGTTCCGGCCGGCGTTCGAAACGTCGCGGGAGAAAACCCCGTATCGCCGCACAACGCAAATTGAATACGCGATTTCGAACCGGCGCATCAAGCCCCGTCGGTTTCGCCAGATCGGCCTACATGGCGGGCTTGCATTATGTTTGTATAATTTGTAAGCTTGGTTGTCCAGCACAGCCGGTCGACGGGCTGAGCCGGTTCCGAAGAGGGAGACAAAAGTGAAAAACATTTCGAAAATTGCAGCCATTGTCACCAGCGTGGCGCTTGGTGGCCTGTATGCCGGCGCCAGTTCGGCGGAGGATTTCAACATCGCGTTCTTTGCGGCCTCGTCGCAAAACGGTTTCAACCAGGCGATCTATGAAGGCATTGAGGAAAAGGCCAAGGAACTCGGTGTGACGACCGAAATGTATGACGGCCAGTTCAATGCCTCGCACCAATACAGCCAGATCGAAGATGTGCTGGCGAGCGGCAAATTCGACGGTTTCGTCCTGATGGCCAATGACACGGTGGGGATTGCCGGTGCGGTCGAACAGATCGGCGCGGCCGGTAAGCCGGTTGTCTCGACGCTGTTTCCGATCGGTCCTGATCTGAAAACGCTGGACCGGCAGGTCGACGGCCTGACCGCGACTGTGGCGTCGCCGCCGGCTGACGGTGCACGCGAGCAGGCGAAGGAAGTCGTGGAATTCTGCAAGGACAAGGATCCCTGCAATGTGGTGATCATGATCGGTCAGCTCATCTTCCCGTTCGACAATCTGCGTTATGAGACCTTCCGCGAGGTTCTCGACGCCGAGGACAATATCAATGTCGTTGCGACCGGCGAGGGCTCCTACAGCCCTGACGTGTCCCTGACCGCGATGACCGATATCCTGCAAGCCAATTCCGACATTCACGCCGTGCTGTCGAATGCCGACCAGCATCTGGTCGGTGTCGAAATCGCGCTGGATGCTGCCGGTTACAATGTTCCCGACCTGTTTTTGTCGGGCGGCGGCGCTGCCAATATCGCGATCAATGCGATCCGCGAAGGACGCTGGGATGCAACCCTTGCCTATTTCCCGAAAAGCATGGGTTCGATTGCGCTCGACATGGTCGTCAAGAAGCTGAAAGGCGAGGAGATCGCCGAATCCATCAATATGGACGAGGTCGGGCCGATGCCCTTCATCATCAACAAGGCCGTGCTGGATGCCAATCCCGACTTTGTCGGTGAATGGGAACAGTAAACGCGTTACCAAACGCTATAGGGGATAGCGCGCCATAGCGCGCTTTCCCGCCCCCAACCAAACACATAACGGGACCGATCCTGTGAGCAACAAACGCTATCGCATTTCCGCCGACATCGGCGGGACATTCACCGATATTGTCTATCAGGACCGCGACAGCGGCGTGTGCGGCGCCGCGAAAATCCTGTCGACACCCGACAATCCGGCCCTGGCCGTCATCGAGGGCATCAAGACCGCGGTTCCCGCAGATGCCGAAATCGACTTTTTCGTGCATGGCACGACCGTGGGCCTCAATGCGCTGCTAACGCGACGGGGCGCCCGGGTAGCACTTTTGACGACCGAGAACTTTCGGGACATCTACACGATCCAGGGCAATGACCGGCGCGAGATTTTCTCCATCCGGTGGAACAAGCCCGAACCGCTGGCGGGGCTTGAGGACACGTTCACGGTGCGCGAGCGCATTGCCGCGGACGGTGAAATCGTCACGCCGCTGGAGACGGCAGACCTCGACAGGCTGGTCGATGCGGCCAGAACGAACGATTATGAGGCGATCGCCGTCTGCCTGCTCTTTTCGTTCCGCAATCCGAAGCATGAACTGGCGGCCGAGGCCTATCTGCGGGAACAGCTGCCGGATATCGCCATCACCCTGTCGCACCGTGTTTCTCCCGAGTGGCGCGAATTCGACAGGACGTCGACGACGGTCATGGACGGCTATCTGGCGCCTGTCGTGCGACGCTACCTGCAAACCCTGGTGGAGCAACTGCAAAACCGGCTTCCCGAGAATCAGGGCCTGCATGTGATGGAATCAAATGGCGGAGTGATGTCGGCGGCCTCCGCCAGCCGCATGCCGCTGCAGACCCTGCTCTCCGGTCCGGTGGGTGGCGCCATCGGCGGCCGCGCACTTTCCGATCTGACCGGGCGGCAAAACCTGATCTGCGTCGACATGGGCGGCACGTCCTTTGACGCCAGCCTGATCATCGACGGCCTGCCGTCATCGTCGACTGAAACCATGCTGGAAGGGCTACCGGTTCAGATGTCGGTGGTGGATATTCATGTGATCGGCGCCGGTGGCGGATCGATTGCCTGGACAGAAGCCGGGGCGGCGCGGGTCGGTCCGCAATCGGCCGGCTCCAGACCCGGTCCGGTCTGCTACGGTCATGGCGGCACCGAACCGACGGTCAGCGATGCCAATCTCGTGCTTGGCCGACTGGACGGATCGAATTTTTCGGGCGGTGCGACGCTCGACAAGTCGCTTGCCGAGGAAGCGGTCGGTAAGATGGGCGCGCTGTTCGACATGAACGCGCAGGAAATGGCCCAGGGCATCATCGATATCATCAATGCCAAGATGGCCGATGCGATCCGGACCATCACCATTCGCCGCGGTATCGATCCAAGGGACTTTTCCCTGGTGGCCTTCGGTGGCGCCGGTCCGGCCCAGGCGGCGGCGCTTGCCGAGGAACTGGAGATCGCAGAGGTGATCATTCCCGTGCATCCGGGCGCCTTTTCCGCCTGGGGCATGCTGCAAACCGATGTCCGGCACGATTTCAAGGAAACGCTGTACGGTTTCTGGAACCAGATCGAACGCGATGACCTTGAAGAACGGTTCAACAGGCTGGAAACCGACGGTCGCGCCTATCTGCTGGAAGAGGGGGTCGACGCCACAGCAATCAGCTTCGAGCGCAGCGCCGACTTCCGCTATCACGGACAGGAATATGTGCTGACCATCCCGATCCCGGCGGGCGCCATCGATATGAACGCAGTGCGGGCGTCCTTCGATCGGGCCTATGACCGGCAATATGGTCATTCGAGCCCGGAGGGTCTGGTTGAGGTCGCCAATCTGCGTGTTGCCGCGATCGGCAAGCTGGACCGCCCGCAAGATGCCCTGGCCGAGGCCGGCGCCGCCAAGCCCGCCGGAGAAAGGCGGGTCTATTTCAGCGGTTCGGAACAGCCGACCAAGATCATCGACAGGGCCGCGCTGCAATCCGGCACCGCTGTGGAAGGCCCGGCCATCATCGAGGAAAACACCGCGACCACGCTCGTGCCGCCCGGCTGGCGGGCGAAAACCATCGTCGGCGGCCATTTGTCGCTGTCAAAGACGGAGCAGGAACAATGAGCACCCAGGCTGATCCCATCACCACGGAAGTGGTCCGTAATTTCGTCGTCTCCTGCGCCGAGGACATGAACGCCGCGCTCTGGCGCTCCGCCTTTTCGGCAATCATCTATGAGGGCCGTGACAGTGCCGTCGCTCTGCTCGATGAAAAGGGAAACATGCTCGGCCAGTCAACCGGCGTTCCGCTGTTTATCGGTGCGATCGACGCCTGTGTGCACATCGTCATGGAGCGCTATGGTGACGATATGGCCGAGGGTGACACCTTCATCATCAATGACAGCTATCTTCAGGGCACCCATCTGCACGACGTCACGGCTGTCGGGCCCATCTTCCACGAAGGTGAACTGGTCGGCTTCGGCGCGGCACGGGCCCACTGGAACGATATCGGCGCCATCGATCCGGGCTCGACCATGGGCTCGACATCGATCTATCACGAGGGCATCCGCCTGGGTCCGACACGGATCGTCCGACAGTCGGAGCCGATCGAGTAATGGTATGATCTGCTGCGGCGCAACACCCGCATGCCCGATATGTCGATCGGCGACCTGAACGCGCAGATCGCCTCGATCCGTACCGGCGAACGCCGTCTTGGCCAATTGCTGAACCGCATCGGTGTCGAGACCTACAGAAGCGCCTGTGCCAATATTTTCGAACAGGCGCGGCAACTCGACCGCGAGGCGATTGCCGCCCTCGAGGACGGAACCTATGCGCGGGAAGGCTTTATCGACGATGACGGGGTCGGCGACGATCCGGTCAAGATCGCCATGTCGATGACGATCAAGGGCGAGCAGATGATCATCGATCTGGCGGGCACCTCCGGGCCGGTGCTCGGCTCGATCAATTGCGGCGCCGTGCAGACCCGCTCGCTTTTGCGGCTGGCCTACAAGACCATGATCAACCCGGACCGGGCAATCACCGGCGGTTCGTTCGAAACCATGACCGTCAACATTCCGGACGAGTGCCTGTTCAATGCCCGCGAACCGGCGGCCTGCGAATGGTATTTTACCGGGCTCGGCCTGCTGGCCGACCTGATGATCTCCTGCATGAGCGAGGCGATGCCCGAAAAGGCTAAGGCGGCCCATTACGGCGACTCGATGGTGGCGGCATTCTTTTCGATGGACGAAAAACGCGGCCAGTGGATTTCGGTGGAACCGACAGCCGGAGGCTGGGGTGGCGGTGTCGGAAGCGACGGCCAGACCGCTCTGATCAACCTGGTCAATGGCGGCTTCAGGAACCTGCCGGCGGAAGTCTATGAAACGAAATTTCCGGTCAGGATCGAAGAGTTTTCGATCCGCGGCGATTCCGGAGGACCGGGCCGCTGGCGCGGCGGCTGCGGTGTGGTGCGCACCTATAAACTGCTCGAGGACTGTTTCAGCGCCCTGTGGTTCGAACGGTCGAAAACGCCGGCCTGGGGCCTGAAGGGCGGCGATGACGGGCGGGGTCCGCGCAACACCATCACCCTGCCCGACGGGTCCAAGGAAACACCGCTGAAGATGCGTGCCCGCAAATTCGAGGCCGGAACGGTCGTGGAAACAAGAACCGGCGGCGGCGGCGGCTATGGCGCGGCCCGGGCCCGGCCATTCGATGAAGTGCTTGCCGATGTGCGCCAGGGCTATGTATCACAGGAGGCGGCGTGGTCCGATTATGGTGTCCGCATCAAGGGGGATATGACGGTTGACGAAGCTGCATCCGAGCCGCGCACCGGCGGCTGAGCACAGCCGAAGTGCTCAACGGCGATGAGTGAACACCGGACAATGCCGGAGCATGAATACTGCCTGCGGCTGAGCGGCGTTGGCAAATCCTTCGGCGGCGTTCCGGTTCTGGGCGGAATCGACCTGGACATTCGCGCCGGGGAGATCCTCGGGCTGGTTGGTGAGAACGGTGCGGGCAAATCGACCCTTGGAAAGATCATCGGCGGTTACTACTCCGCGTCGACCGGCGAAATCGAGGTCTTTGGTCAACTGGTCAAAAGCTGGACGCCGCCCCTGGCGCTGGAGTGCGGCGTGGCGATGATGCATCAGGAACTCCAGCTGGTTCCGGCGCTAACGGTGGCACAGAATGTCTTTTTGGGCATCGAGGACAAACGGCTCGGCGTTCTGGCGCGAACGGAAAATGCCCGGCTTGCCGATGTGATGTCGGCATCGGGTTTCGATCTTGATCCCAGCGCGATTACGTCCAGCCTGTCCATTGCCGATCAGCAGAAGGTCGAGGTGATGCGGGCGCTGGCGCGCGAGGCGCGGGTTATCGTGATGGATGAGCCGACCTCATCGCTGACAGCCGATGAAGCCGAGCGGCTGCACCAGACCATGCTGCGGCTGCGCGAGACCGGCACGACCGTGATTTATGTGTCGCATTTTCTCGACGATATTCTGCAGGTCTGCGACCGGGTGACGATCCTGCGCGACGGGCGGTTGGTCCGGACCGGGGAAGCAGCCGATGAGACCAAGGGGTCGATCGTATCTGCCATGCTCGGCGGCGATCAGACCGAAACACCCTTTCCGCCAAAGTCGGCGCGTCCGGACCCCGGCGCGTCACCCGTATTGGAGGTGGAGAGGCTCAATGCGCCCAATGGTGTTTCCAATGTCTCGCTGACCGTCGCGGCAGGAGAAATCGTCGGATTGATCGGGCTTGTGGGCAGCGGCCGAACCGAAATCGCCCGGGCGATCTTCGGCGCCGATCCGACCGACAGCGGCGATGTCCGAATAGAGGGCACACGCTACGACGAGCGCACGCCGGCACAGTCGGCCGAGCGCGGAATCGTCATGGTGCCGGAGGACCGGCGCAAGCAGGGTCTGGTGATGACTTTGCCGGTGCGTGCCAACATGACCCTGCCGCATCTCAAACATTTCACTGGTGCCGGCGGCACGATCCGCACCGCCTTAGAGAAGAAACGCATTCGCACGCTGATCGATTATTTCCAGGTCACGCCGCCGAAGGTCGATGGCGACGTGCCGCACTATTCGGGCGGCAATCAGCAGAAGGTTCTGCTCGGCAAATGGCTGATGCGTGATCCGAAGGTCGTTATTCTCGATGAGCCGAGCCGTGGTGTCGATGTGGGCGCGCGCCAGCGCATCCATGAGGCCGTCGCCGAGCTTGCCGAAAAGGGAACGGCGGTGCTGCTGATTTCGTCGGAGATCGAGGAGGTGCTCGGCCTGTGCCATCGCGCCTATCTTGTTCATGAGGGCGGTCTCTTCGGCGAGATCGATCCGGAGACTACGACCACCCAGGATGTCCTGTGGAAACTGTTCCACCATGACCAACCGGACAATGCAAGGAGCGCAACGTCGTGAATTCCACGCTTTCAAGTGCCTGGGCGGCCCGCTTTTTCCAGACCTATGCGGTGCTGATCATGATCGCTGTGCTGATCGTTGCGCTCAGTTTCTTGAGCGACAGTTTCCTGACATTCCGCAATCTGCAGAACATCCTCAATCAGAATGCGCCGCTGGCGATCATGGCGAGCGCCATGACGTTGGTGATCATCGGGGGCGGCTTTGACCTTTCGGTCGGCTCGATCTTTGCGGTCGCCGGTGTCTCGGCCGCGTGGATCGCGCTCAATGTCGACCCCTTTGTCGGGCTGGCCATTGCGCCCTTCATCGGGCTGGCGCTCGGCATGATGAACGGGATTGTCATTACCAGCCTCAACATCCATTCCTTTCTGGCAACGATCGCCACCAGCATGGTGTTCAAGGGCGTGGCGATCCTGATCACCGATGGCCGGCTGATCCCGGTGCGCCTTGCCGAATTCACCTGGCTTGGCCGCGACAAGGTGGGCGGCATTTTCATTGCCGTCATCGTGATGGTGCTGTTCGCCCTGGCCTTGACCTTCGTGCTGACCCGAACGGCTTTCGGCCGCAAGGTCTATTCCGTCGGTGGCAATGAGGAAGCGGCCATCCTGTCGGGTGTGCGGACCAACCGGGTCAAGATTGCAACCTTCGCCATTGCCGGCATGGCGGCCGGGCTGGCCGCCGCTATTTCGGTCTCGCGCATTTCCATGGGACAGCCGGGCGCCGGCATCGGTATGGAACTGCAGGCGATTGCGGCGGTGATATTGGGCGGCACCAGCATCTATGGCGGTTCCGGCGCGGTGTGGCGCAGCGTTGCCGGCGTGCTGCTGCTGGCGCTGATCAACAATGGCTTCAATATTCTCAACGCCGATCCGTTCTATCGCGATCTGACGACCGGTCTGATCATCCTTGCCGCCGTCGGGATCAGCGCTTCGGGGCAGCGACGCTGACAGCCCTTTGGGCCGGAATCATCAATTCACGGTGCACCGGCGCCCGGCAAACCGGTGAGCCGTGCGAGAAGTTCAGCGCTGCTGCGGGCCTCGAGCTTTGCCATCATGCGAGACCGGTGCGCTTCCACCGTGCGATGTGAAATGCCAAGGCGCTGTCCGATCTGCTTGTTGGTGAAGCCTTCAATCACATAGATCGCGACTTCACGCTCGCGCCGCGTCAGGTCGGTCACAGGACGCTGGTGGGAGATGTCGGTGAACGACCAGACACAATGTGCGTAGGGATCGTCCGAGGTCATCGATTGACCGTGAACCTGGCACCAGAAGCGGGTGCCGTCGCGCCGTTGCATGACACGTTGGTCCTGATAGCGCTGCGTTTGGCGCATGATCCGAAGACCGATTTCTCCCAGATCGACGAATTCGCGGTTCGAGGGATAGAGAACGGCAATCGACTTGCCGATTAGATCCTCAGGACGGTATCCGAACATGTCGCCAAAGCGGGTATTGCACTGTTCGATCAGGCGGTGGCGTGTCACGACCAGGCCAATGGGCGCGTGATCAAATCCGAAGCGCTTGGTTTCCTCCATCACCCCATCCCGGACAAACTAGCGTGTTGTCCCCACTATGCATGAATGGTGCAAACGGCGAAACTCTCGCCCGTCAGTAATGACATGACAGGAGCCTTCGACATGAATCCCGCCCTGTGGCTGGAGCGTGCAGCGCAGCGATATCCCGACTCACCGGCCCTGCTGAGCGGCGCGGAAATCGTTGCCGATTATGCCCGGTTTTACGCCCGTACGCTGGGACTTGCGGGCGCACTTCGGGATGTCTACGGCCTTGGTGCGGGCGACCATGTGGCGATCTTCATGTCCAATCGCACAGAGTATCTGGAGGTGATGTATGCGGCCTGGGCGGTCGGTGCGGCCGTGGTGCCCATCAATGCCAAGCTGCATGTGCGCGAGGCGGCGTGGATTATCGGCAATGCCGAGGCAAAACTGATCGTCAGCGCGGGCACGGCGGCTGACAGTCTGCGGTCAGATCCGGATCTTGCGGGCCGCCCGGTGATCGATGTCGACGGAGACGGTCTCGATGCGCTTTGCCAGAGCGATCCTGTGCCGTCGCCGGCACGTCTGTCACAGGACGACCGGGCCTGGATTTTCTATTCTTCCGGGACCACGGGCCGTCCCAAGGGTGTGATTCAGACCTGCGGAAATATCCAGGCCATGACCCTGGCCTATTTCGTCGATGTCGACGCCGCAGATCAGACCGATGCGGCTCTTTATGCAGCGCCGATGTCGCACGGCGCCGGTTGCTACAATTTTGTCTTCACCATGCGCGGTGCGCGGCACGTCGTGCCCCTCTCCGGCGGTTTCGATCCGGCGGAAATCGAAACGCTGGCGCCGGACATCGGTAATGTCTGCCTGTTTGCTGCGCCAACGATGGTGCGGCGCATGGTCTCGCAGGCAAGGCTTAGCGGTTACAAGGGCGATGGGTTGAAAACCATCGTCTATGGTGGTGGCCCGATGTATGTGGCCGATATTGTCGAAGCCGTGGATGTGATGGGCCCGCGATTTGTCCAAATCTACGGTCAGGCCGAAAGCCCGATGACCATCACCGCGCTGTCAAGGTCATTGGTCGCCGATCGAACCCATCCGCGCTGGCGCACACGCCTCGGTTCTGTCGGAACGGCGCATTCCTGCGTGGAGGTGATGATTGCAGATCAAGAGGGCAGGGAATTGCCACGCGGTGAAATCGGTGAAATCCTGGTTCGCGGTGCAACGGTGATGGCCGGCTACTGGCGCAATGAGGAAGCCTCGCGCCAGGCGTTGCGTGGTGGCTGGCTGTGGACTGGTGATATGGGGGCGATGGATGAGGACGGTTTCGTCACCCTGCATGACCGTTCCAAGGACATGATCATTTCCGGCGGTACGAATATCTACCCCCGGGAGATCGAGGAAGTGCTGTTGACCCACCCAGCCGTTGCGCAGGTTTCGGTGGTTGGCCAGGCGGATGCCGAATGGGGTGAAACCGTTGTTGCCTTTGTGGTGCCGGAGGCCGGGTTCACGCAGGACGAGGCGCTTCTTGACGCTCACTGCCTGGCTCACATTGCACGATTCAAGCGGCCCAAACGCTACGTCTTCATCGACGACCTTCCCAAGAATGCCTATGGCAAGGTCCTCAAGACCGAATTGCGGCAAAGGCTCCAGGCCCGATGATAAGGCATTTTGGTGGCCTCAGTGGCCGGTATCGCAGGCGGCGCAATAGGCTTCGTGAACGGGGCCGCGTCCAAGCTTGTCGCGAAACGCCTTCATCTCGGCGAAATAGGGGATCGGGACACGGGTCGGCCGTTCGGGTGCATTGTCAAAGTCATCAAACAGGGTCTGCAGCGTGACAACGACCCGTTCGGCGTCGTTCCAGTCCTGGTATTCCCCCAGATCGATGTCATAGGCGGCGCTGAGATAGTCCATCCCGGCTTCGTAGCGCGAGCGCGCCTGGTCCGTCACGTGGATCAGATAGTCGCGCATGCGGCGCACGTCATCCTTGGTGGAGATGGGACCATGGCCGGCAACCACGACATCGACATCCATATCCAAAATGGTGTTGCAGGCGTTGATCCAGCGGGCCACCGGCCCGTACCAGGCAATCGGCGTGCCTTCAGTAAAGAGAATATCGCCGGTATAGACCACCTTGTCTTCCGGGACCAGGATCAGGGCATCGCCGAGCGAATGGGCCGGACCCACCTCAATCAGCTCCACCTTCTTTTCGCCGACCATCACGGTGAGATTGTCGGCAAATACTTCCGTTGGCGGCGTCAGCGTGATCCCGGAGAAATCGAAAGGCCGGAAACACTCTTTCATGAACGCGCCGGCCGTGCCGTATTCCTCCGCATTGGCGCAGATGGTCGCCAGCACGGCGGGGTCAAACCGGTCGAAATCGTCGACGGTTCCCTGGGTGGCGATAATGCGCGCGCCGTCGACCAGCTGATTGCCGAATGTATGGTCGCCATCGGCGTGGGTGTTGACCAGCACGTCGATCTCTCCTGCGGCTGGAATGGACGCCCGCATGTCCGCCAGCATGTCGGCGGTCAGTTTCAGATCGAACAGCGTGTCGACCAGGAGTGAGGACTCCCCGTCGGTCACGATTCCGGCATTGCTCCAGCCCCAGGAGCCGTCCGGCACCAGATAGGCCCAGCAGCCATTGCCGATCTCGTGCAGTCCCTTGGTGAATTGCCATTTGCTCATCACAACCTCCATCAATAGATCAAAACCGTGGCCAAAGCCGGGAAGACGAATACCAGAGCGAGAACCACCAGCATCATCAGGGCAAAGGGCGCCGCACCGATGAAGATATCGCCCAGGGAGATGTCACTTTTTGAGCCGAGCGTTGCCTTGATGACAAAGGCGGCGATGCCGAAAGGCGGTGTCAGGAGCCCGATCTCAACGGCGAGTATGGACAGAACGCCGATCCAGATGAGATCGGCGTTGAGGCCAATCAGCACGGGCAGCGCAACCGGCAGGGTCAACAGCATGATCGATACGGAATCCAGAATGGTCCCAAGGAGGATCATGATGATGATCAGGCTCAGGACGATACCGGTCAGCCCCAATTCGGAGTCGGCGACCATCCCACCGAGCCAGCCCGGCATGCCGGACATGGCGAGCATTCGGGAATAAAGGCTTGCGCCGATGATCAGGAAACACACCGAAGCGGTCGTGTGTCCCGTCTGCACCAGAAGCCGCCAGAAGCTGCGCCACGTCAGACGCCTTTTGGCGAGTGCGATGACCAGAGCGCCGAGCGCCCCGGCGGCGCCCGCTTCGGTCGGCGTGAAGATACCGCCATAGATGCCGCCCAGAACGAGCAAAACAAGAAGCACAATGGGGCCGAGCTTCCCAAAGGTCTCACCCAACGTCAGGCTCGGAACGTCCGGCGACGATTCATCGACCTCTCCGAGAAAACCGGGGGTAAAGCGGCCCATCAGCATGATGCCGCCGGTATAGACGGCCACCAGCAGGAGGCCCGGAATGATGCCGGCGATGAACAGGGCGCCGACGGACTGTTCGGTTAGGACGCCGTAGATGATGAAGAGCAGGCTGGGGGGAATCAGCATGCCGAGCACAGAAGAGCCGGCAACCACGCCGACGGCGAACCGCCCCGTATATCCGCGATGCATCATTTCCGGAACGGCAACCTTGGTGAACACGGCCGCCGATGCGATCGAGATCCCGGTAATGGCGGCGAAAATTGCATTGGCGGCAACGGTGGCAATACCCAGCCCGCCCTGAACCTTGCGGAAAAGATGGTTGGCAACGTCAAATGTATCCCTGCCGATGCCGGCGACGCTGACGGTCAGCCCCATCAAGACAAAGAGCGGCACGACGCCGAATATGTAATCGGAGATCGAATCCTTGAAGGCGATGACAAGCATGTTGCCTGCAATGTCGACATTGTCCTTGAGAAGCCAGACGCCGATGAAGGACAGCAGGGTCAGGGCAATCGAGACATGCATGCCGGCATAGATGAGCACCAGCATCAGGCCAATGGACGCAAAGGCGATTTCGATCCCGCTCATGGCGTGTCATCTTGGGAAAGGCCGGGCCGTTCGGATAATCTGCGCAGATCACCGAACGCGCTGGCCAGAAACTGGATCATGGTCGCCGTCATGCCAATGACCATGAGCGTGTAAAGCGGCCAATGGGGAACCGTGAAAAAGCCGGGATTGCCCATGAAATGTCGCTCCGGGTGGCTGTAGGCCTTGGCGAGCGATGGTGCAAAATAGATCAGAACAATCAGCAGAAGGGCGGCGCCCGTCAGGTTGAAGAGCAGCAAAAACATGGCGTGGGCGCGCGGCCAGCGCGTTTCAAGGACATTCAGCAAAACCTCGGAGCGGGTCATCGATCCGCTCCGCAATGTGTGCGCCAGCTGCAGGAACACGATCCCGACAATGGAGAAGGAAACCATTTCGGGAACACCGGCGATCGGGGCATCGAAGACAGTGCGCCCGAGGATGTCCGAATTGATCAGCACCATGAGAAGCAGGATGCCGATCGAGCCGAAGGCATTGAGGGCGCTCACCGCCCGGCCCAGCGGCGAGCCGTCATTCGTCAGCGGTCGCTCCAGAAAGGTATCGTTGCGGTCCGACATGACCCGTCCTATCCGTGAACGTGTGCGTGCGGCTCCCGGTCAAAGGACCGAAAGCCACCGGGCACTAGTTGGCCAGATAGTCGCGGACGAAGGTGAAGCCGCCCTTCTCCAGTGCGGACTGATAGGCCTTGAGAACCGCGCTGGCGTCTTCGCCACGGGCCTCGGCTGCGGCCTTCCACTCGGTCACCGGATTGGGCATCTGCTTGATCCAGGTCTCCCGGTCGGTGGCGGAGAATTCAATGATCTTGCCGCCATTTTCGAGCAGGGTGTTCTTCGAAGCGTCGTAGCGGGCGGCCTGTTCCTCGAAATACGCCTTGGAATAGGCGGCAGCGGCAGTTTTCATCGCCTCTTTCGTGTTGTCGGACAGGGTGTCCCACCGTTGTTTGGATACGCCGAGGCCGCCGACATACATGGCGCCGAAATGAACCAGGTTCCAGTTCGGTGCAACCTCATAGAGTTTCGCCGGCACATTGGCCGTCATCCAGCCGATATTGGCATCATAAACGCCGACTTTCATTTCATTGTAGAAGGTCACGTAGCTTCCCTGAACACCAACGGCGCCGGTCGTACGGAGCCAGGCGAGATTGGGGCCGGCTCCAGCGACTTTCACACCCTTCAGGTCAGCGAGCGTGGCGATGGGATCGGTGGATGCGATGTTGTAATCGTCAATGGCGATGCTGCCGCCGATGTTCACGACGCCGGCGGTGTCGGCCAGACGGTCGAACATGCCGGTTTCGCTCAGGGCGTTCTCCGCGGCCATGGCAACCAGTTCGGCATCGGCGGGTCCGAAGGGCATGGCATAGGTCAGGTTCATGATGCCCAGCGTTGCGGGATTGAACACCGAGTTCACATGTCCAACGTCAATGATACCGCTTTCGAATGCCTCGACCTCGCTGCCCACCTTGACGATGGTGCCGCCATAGCCCTGTGTCCACTCAATCTCTATCTCACCGTGTTTTTCCAGCTCCGCAGCCAGCACCGGAATGAAGGTCTGCTTCATGTGCTTGACCCAGAGGAATACTTCGGGATGCCCGGAGGCGATCGTCATTTTGACCTTTTCCGCCGCCAGGACCGGTGCGGATACGGCGATACCGAGTACCGTTGCCACAGTGAAAATGGCGCTACGCGATGCGTGATTCATAATGTGCCTCCCTAGATTTTCACGGTCCTTGAGACCATTGTCCGTCAACCGGTATACAATTTTGAACGACTTGACAAGATTTTTTATATACTGTTCAAATTCGGCCTTTGTAACGGCTGGATGAACACATTCGGCACGGAGACACGACCATGAGCAATCGATCGATAAAGGCGGACGGCAAGCGTGCGGGCGGTTCGCCCGCCGCCACCCGGGAACGCATACTCGGCAGTGCCGAGCAGGTGTTTGCCGAACGCGGCTATGAAGGTGCCTCCGTGCGGCGTATCGCCTTGGGCGCCGATGTGCCCATTGCCCTTGTCAATTACCATTTCGGCAACAAGGAAGGCCTTTACCGGTCGATCTTCGAATTGCGGACGCCGACGATCGTCGATCAACGCATTGCCGGACTTGAACTGGCGGCGACGGAGACTGATCTCGACCGACGGCTGGAATTGACCATCAAGGCGCTGATCATTCCGATGCTGCGGCTGCGCGGCACTGAACGACATTCCTGGTTCGTTCGAATTCTTTCTCGCGAGGTCACCGATCCGAATGCCAATACGCGCGGGATCGTCGCGCAGTTTTTTGACCCGGTCGCCAAACGGTTTCTGGACGAATTGAAGGCCTGTCTGCCGCATGCGGCAGAGACCGACCTGCACTGGGGGTATCACGCCATGCTCGGGGTGATGGTCTATATCGTCGGCGATACCGGCCGGATCGTCCGGCTGAGTGATGGTGCATGCGACCCGGACAATCATGAGGACGCCGCCGCCCATGTTGTTTCGCTGCTGCTGGCGGCTCTGAAACATGGCGGCCTCGATACGCGACCGCCGCAGGGTCAGGCGCTGTCAAGCTGACACGGGTCCCGACGGGGTCTGATGTCTTTCAGGAAGGAGAGAATACGTCGTGAAACTTGTCACATATACAACTGATGAAGGGCCTCATAGGGCCGGAGCCCTGATCGATGAGGGAACGCGGATTGTCGATCTGCAGGCTGCCGCGGAGACACGATCAGGGAAAGACGAGCCGGCATTGTCCAGCGTGCTTTCTCTCATCGAGGCTGGTGACCAGGCCTTTGATCTGACGCGCGAACTTGTGGCAGATCCGGCGCCCTCCTCGGTCATTGACAGGCAGTCGGTGGCGCTGCGCGCGCCCATTCAGCCCCCGCCTCAAATGCGTGACTGCCTGTGTTTCGAAGCGCATCTTGTTCAGGCGTTCCATCAGGCGCGACGGGTTCGGGCCCAGGCCTTTGACGATCCCGAAGCGGCGATGCGCGATATGGAGGAGAAGAACATCCTCGCAGTGCCGCAGACTTTCTACGAACAACCGATCTATTACAAAGCCAATCGCTTTGCCGTGATCGGATCCGATGAGGATGTGATCTGGCCGCATTACTCCAACATGCTCGATTTCGAGCTGGAGTTCGGCTGTTATATCAGGAAGCCGGCCCTCGATGTGTCGGTCGAGAATGCGCGGGACTATATCTTCGGATATACCATCTTCAACGATGTCTCCGCCCGCGATGCGCAGACCAAGGAAATGCCCGGTCAACTGGGCCCGGGCAAGGGCAAGGACTTCGATACGGGCAATCCGATGGGGCCGTGCCTGGTGACCGCCGATGAGATGACCGACCCCTATAATCTCACCATGATTGCACGGGTGAATGGTGAGGAATGGGGCAGGGGCTCATCATCGTCCATGATGTGGACGTTCGAGGATCTGATTGCCCATATATCCGCATCGGAGACCCTTCATCCCGGTGAATTTCTCGGTTCGGGGACCGTCGGCAATGGCTGCGGGCTCGAACAGATGCGATTTCTCAATCCCGGCGATGTCATGGAACTGGAGGTCGAGGGCATCGGCATACTGAGAAACCGCGTTGTTCGCCGTGATCATGCG
>JGI12316J15309_10000347_pt1:532500-534370 | contig 534370 bp, 490 predicted proteins | sample MarCyaLeptolynsp_FD_15309 | JGI IMG/M metagenome (IMG submission 15309)
GACTTTTCGGACAAGCTATAGGGACTGCTTCAAACGGGCTTTGCCCGGTACATACGATTGGCGTTGCCTGACCGCGCGTCATTGGACACATCTCGAGAAGCTGGTCTTAAGATATGGCTTTTTGGCAGTACCGGCGTATTGCCAGGATAAAAGCTGTATCGACACGTCAATGACATTTTTAATGATGCCTGATTGTTCTTCAATATCGTTGTTGAAGGATCGGGTATTGTGCTGGTTTGCAGACACTTACAACAGTCGGATGACTTTTGGTCTGTGATCGGATTGTGTGGCATCCTTCGGGGTTTTGCATGATCCGTTTCGGTCCCCTTCGAGCGCAAGCGAGAAGGACAAGGCATCGAAACCAACAAGAAGGATGGGCATTGGCAATGAGAACGATCAAGTGTCAAAAGGGCATTTGGTGGATGCCTTGGCATGCACAGGCGATGAAGGACGTGATACGCTGCGATAAGTTGCGGGGAGCTGCGAATAAGCTTTGATCCGTGAATTTCCGAATGGGGCAACCCACCTTTGATATCTGGAAAATTTAAGATGCTCGAACGAGCATCTTATCTTTCCAGATATCTAACAAAGGTATCTTACCCTGAATCCATAGGGGTTAAGAAGCGAACGCGGGGAACTGAAACATCTAAGTACCCGTAGGAAAGGACATCAACCGAGACTCCGTTAGTAGTGGCGAGCGAACGCGGACCAGGCCAGTGGCAATATTGAGACAAGCAGAACCGTCTGGAAAGTCGGGCCGTAGTGGGTGATAGCCCCGTATGCGTCATTTGAGATATTGTCCTTGAGTAAGGCGGGACACGTGAAATCCTGTCTGAATTTGGGGGGACCACCCTCCAAGCCTAAGTACTCGTGCATGACCGATAGCGAACCAGTACCGTGAGGGAAAGGTGAAAAGCACCCCGACGAGGGGAGTGAAAGAGATCCTGAAACCGAATGCCTACAAACTGTTGGAGGGCGGTCTCCAAATTCTTTGAATTTGGTGACCCTTCTTTTGCGCTCACGCATGAGCGGCCCCTTGGGCCTATGCTCCGCGGGGGCGCCGGACGACCGGCGACGGCCGTTCGGCCTTGCGAAGCCTTGCGGCTTCGGCTTCTTTTTCCATGATGGATTATCAAGGGAAAAAGGCCGGTGCGAGAGCACCGCAAGCGCGACTGCGCGTCGCCGCTGTTGCGGCGCGCCCGCGCAGGCCAGATCACCGCAGGTGATCGGAGCGGCCGAGAGCGAAAAGAGATGGTCATCAAATGCGAAGCATTTGGTGACCGCCTGACAGCGTACCTTTTGTATAATGGGTCAGCGACTTAGTATAGCGAGCAAGCTTAAGCCGATAGGTGAAGGCGTAGCGAAAGCGAGTCTGAACAGGGCGTTCAGTTCGTTGTATTAGACCCGAAACCGAGTGATCTAGCCATGAGCAGGTTGAAGGTTGGGTAACACCAACTGGAGGACCGAACCCGTATCTGTTGCAATAGATTGGGATGACTTGTGGCTAGGGGTGAAAGGCCAATCAAACTCGGAAATAGCTGGTTCTCCGCGAAATCTATTTAGGTAGAGCGTCGAGTGAATACCTTTGGGGGTAGAGCACTGGATGGGCTATGGGGGCTCACCGCCTTACTGATCCTAACCAAACTCCGAATACCAAAGAGTACTACTCGGCAGACACACGGCGGGTGCTAACGTCCGTCGTGGAGAGGGCAACAACCCTGACCTCCAGCTAAGGTCCCCAAGTTATGGCTAAGTGGGAAAGGATGTGAGGATCCCAAAACAACCAGGATGTTGGCTTAGAAGCAGCCATCATTTAAAGAAAGCGTAACAGCTCACTGGTCTAAATAAGGGTCTTTGCGCCGAAAATGTA